>Ga0209092_10001343_pt1 | contig 24208 bp, 17 predicted proteins | sample FraStrMetagenome_FD_187446 | JGI IMG/M metagenome (GOLD analysis project Ga0209092, IMG submission 187446) | Marine eukaryotic phytoplankton communities from Arctic Ocean - Fram Strait ARC3M Metagenome (SPAdes) (version 2) | ecosystem: Environmental > Aquatic > Marine > Oceanic | place: Fram... | reverse complement strand
GCCAACACCGATAGGAATAGATGTTACCGATACGCTGTTGGTAATAGCGATAGCTGTATGTATCATAAAATTAATTCAGAGTTTACGCGTTTAGAAGTATATATATTAGATGTTTTACATTTAAATGAAATCATTCGTATTTTTATGTATTGTCACGTGGATTGCCAACATTGCTCTATTATCTCGTTACATTTATGTTAAAGACGCCGATCCGTGGAGTATAGCAACACTAGTTTTTGTCGTAATGACCGGACTCATACCGATGCTGAGAGGGTTAGTTAAAACCGCAATCAACAAACGATACAGCTGTGAACCGCTATGGAGTTTTCTCGATATTGGCGAAGGCTGGACATTCTTTCACACTGTTTCCGGTATCCTATCAACCGCTTTTTCCGGGTTGCTACTTGGACATGCGGCGCAATGTGGACAAGATTCCTACGACCATATTGATTTGCTGATTTGGGCTGCCGTAGTAAACGGGTTATCAGGCATATCGGCGCATTTTGGGTTTATTGATTCGGATAAAATAAAAGCTCTGTACAATGAGGAAGGCACTAAATCATGGGCTTATAGGGATTTTGATAATAATCCCCGATGGATTGGTGTGCCATCAAAGTATGACAGTTATAAATATGCCAGTTCAAGGTTGACTTGGTATTTTTATCTGTTCGTACCATCTTTGTTATCTCTTCTTTTTCACATAGCATCAAATTATGATTCGTGTGTCAAAGATACCACGCTTTTGGATATCCCAATATTGTTATTGTCTCCAATTATTCATACCGTAGCCTTTGCGTTTCTATGGCTTATATTATATGTCGATAGTACCGATGCAATCTTGAAGATCATAAACTTCCCGGTGATGCACATCGCTGCTATTCTGTCCATGTTTAATGTAATGTATAGTTTTGGTCAAGCCGCGGATTGGTTGATTGTTGTACCAGTGTACATATATTTGGCAATGGCACATGTACCTAATTAAAATACAAACCCATTTTTACTTTTTAATATCCTAGGTTTTCGTACCGGCGTATATTCTTCCGTTTCCCATCCATGCGTTACCAAACTCTCTTTGGTAAACCCTAGACTGTCCCAATCCGATGCCGTGGGTTGGAAATACGTCTTAATGTCCGACAAACTAGTCGTTAGCAATCGAAGCGTCTCACAATTCCCTCCAATCTGTTTCAATTCCCTTATACGAAATCCCATTTCATGAAGGTGAGGTATGTCTATTTTCAAATCTGCCAATTGTCGTATGGTGATACTAGTCTTTAACATGTCGGATGCGGTTAAATTCAGGGTATCGGACATTTGCTGCCATGTCAATAGTTTAAAATGGTCCGGTTGAAACCCCATCGTTATCATATGATGCCATTTAAAGCCGAAGGACAGTAAGGCGCCGGTTTTGTACACTTTGCTCATGGTCTCCCAATTGATTTGTTCTTCTATGATGTCCTCTGGTGTGATACCCTTCAGTTTCATGGTTTCCAATGAGGTTCCCGATCGAATCATGGCTGTAAGCGATTTTTCTGTAAACCAACCTAAGAATCCCTTTGGTTTCTCTTGTACAAAGCTTCTTCTTGAGTCTACAAGCGTTTGCAATGCCAACATTCGGTCATGTCCTAAATTAATCGAACTTGGGTCAAACTCTTCGCACAATGGACAGGAAGAACTAATGTTTTCTCTACAGTGTTTTAAAATACAGTTTAGGTGAAATTCGTGGCCGCATTCAAATGTAGCTACATTAGGACGAAGGGAACCAGATTTAATGATGGTATCGTTACATAGAATACATGACATTTTGTAAAAGAAAAAATAACTTTTATAGTGGATTATATTAATACGGGTTTCTTGGTTGTAGGATAACTTCTAGACGATCACCGGGTCGCGCGTACGAGGCGGATTTCCCAATCACTCTTTCGTTCAATTCTTGGTACTTGTTCAAAAAATCCATCATACCTTCAAGACCCGATTTACAGAGTGAATAGCCTGTGATTGTGGCTTTAGCCGCCTCAACGGCCTTCTTCAAGGCGGTTGTTTTAGTTTTATCTTTATTTTTAGCCAGAGCTGCTCTGGCAGTTTTCAAGTCGGCTTCGGCATTTTTAATATCAGTAGTATTAGCGGACCCACCTCCTACAGTAGCAGCAAGCGCCTGATTTGCCAACGCGCGTGAGTTACCTGCTTTGACAAGACAGAACCGAATCTTATCACGTGGAATACCCTTGTCCCGAGCGGTTTTGCGGCCAATCTTGAGGTTCAATCCAAGTGCAACGGTATCACCGGGCTTGATGGTGCTCTCTCCTTCGTTGATAAGCGTCGTAACACCTCCAACTTGTGCGACAAACCCTTGTTCACTGTAGGCTTTGGATGGCTTGTATTCGGTGGTGGCTACACCAACAAACTTCACCTGTGACAAAACGGCTTCGGCAACCTCTTCAGGCGTCGAATTTTTCAAGGCTGCTACCACCGATGTGTCCAAAGGAAATCCATTTGCACTGGAGATACAGTGCGTATACCCGTCGTGGTACATACCGCTACTCTTCTTGCATACGAGAAGCTCTTGCTCTTTGACATCGTAATTTTCTTTGTGGTTTCTTCCCAATTGCAATTGAGAAACAGTTTCTTGAGCTTGAGAATGGGCCATAGCCATCATTTGATCGTCGTATCGGACATTTATGTGGAATCCGGGACCAGCAATTCTGTTTTGTCTGCGATTAAAGTTCATTCTTAGATATATTATAATATACAACAAATATGTTAAATAGTGTATTTTTTTAGTTACGTCTAGATTAAATCATCAAAATTTCAATTCTTGGAAGAAGCATATACTGATCCGTTTCCCGTAGGGCTCTCATGATAAGCGAGTTGGAAGGGACTTTTGCCACCGCGTGGGAAATCACACCAAGTGGAATACGGTGTACAATTGCGGACCCGGGCATACCGACCCTTACCTCACCGTTTACCATTCCAACAAGCTGTAGAATGTCTTGATCCGTTTTTACTAGAGCACCGGGAAGAAGTGCACCGTCTGGTTGAACATACATCTGGTATACGGACCGAATATTAGGAACCTTTACTACTGCTAACCCTACATGATCACCCCGTTTTAATTTAGACCCGAAGATGTTTGCTATCATTGCGCGTCCGTATACATCGCAATTGTACAGTTTTTGCAACATACTATTGGCCATCATATCATTGCGCATAACGCCAAAGAATTTCCACTTTTCAAGAAGGTCGTCCAAGTCCTGTGGTAAGATTTTCTCTTGCAATCGACGACCCGAATCCTTTGGATCCAAGCGAGCATTTTCTAACAAAAAGTTGAGGGTGGGTAGGTCAGCCGCGGTACACATCTGTGGGTTGCAATCGGCATCGGCTACAAACAGTAATGAACCCTGACGAAACCCGTGTTCGTACCCTTGCGACCAAGGACGTACAAGCAACGGCAAAGAAGCAGTAGTATTACTGTCGTACGTGATTTTCGAGTTGCTCAGAGTGGGATTCCGAAGCTCGGCAAAAGAAGGAGGGGCAGTGCTACCCGCCCTTGGACCTCCGGGATCTCGCAAAGAACCAGTTGTTGCGGCATTAGATAATCCAGAATCGGGTCTTCTGTTAGGTGCAATCATACTTTAGATATATGTTACGGATATATATAGTGTCATTTTAATATTTTACGAAAATTCATAAGGTTTTATACTCGTGGCTTCTTTCTTTTGCCCCTTGTTCAATGGTCCATTGAAATATTTAATCAGTTCGAGCTTGTGTTTACTGAGCTTGATCCAATCACTCATTGACTTTGGGTCTATTTTTTTTCTCCCTGTCTTGTTGTTTATCGTCGCAACCTGATTCTTACGAAAATGAATTTGCATGTTGTTTATCGCAAGGATCTCTTTTGAAACGATATCTTGTATGTTCAGCTTATGAAGCGTGTAATGCCTCCTGATCTGTTCAAGTGATATTTTTGGAGCATTTAGACCTTGGTTCAACAGAGGCTGGCGAATTTGGACTTCATAGAGCCCGGCAAGCGTTCGATATATTTCTTCACTGGAAGTGGTACCGGTCATACCCTTTTCCAATTGATTCATTCTATCGATGACGCTCGCATCCTGTTGTGAGTATTTACACAATGGGCACTCCTCATCGTCAACATGATCCTCCGTTAACATGTCGCAAACTTCTTCCTCACCCTCATCGTCACTAAATTGCAAGTGTGGGTTGTTTGGATCACGTATTGCTACTAAGGTATCAAACACACCGGGCATAGTATTACAACAAACATAAATATGTTATATAGAGTATATTTTTAGTATCAATCATCTTGCAAGTCAAAAAACTGGCCTAAATCACGTTCATTGTTTACAATCTTTTTTGCTTCCAACATGGACTCAATGGTTGGGTTAAAGTCCATACAGCCAAAACACACGCCTCTACACTTTTCTTTTAGTATAGACAACCACATCACAAAGGCATGTCTGAATTCCTCCCCGTCTGGATGTTTGTAAACGGCCCCTCTGAATATAACATGAAACCTCCAAAACCGATTGATAATCAGTGGGACTTGAGAACGATCGATAGCCAAGAGATGTTTATGGATGTGTGGCTCCCATACGGTAAACACCTTTAAAAAATCTACGTCATATTGCGACCGAAAATGAGCATGTATGAGTTTGGCATGCAAAACATTACGAATACTGTCGGAGGCAACCATGTCGTCGTATTCTTTGTAAGTGCATATTCTAGACAAACCGGTTGGCACACCGGACGGAAAACGAATGTAAAGGGCAGCGTAATTGCTCACCTCGTCTCCTAATTGGTCATGCGAAGCTATGGAATGATCACCGTAGTTAATAATCACACTCCAGAGGAAGCTAGCAACACCATCCCTAAACCGACGCGTAAAAATGTGTCGTTTTTCAATATCGATCCATTGCAACCAATTCGTTCTATTCATCGGTAAGGTTTGCATTGTGGCATCGGGCCACCTCTCGTACTGATAAATGGTCTGATGAAACCAATAGTAACGCGACAGACCAGCAATAATGGCGGTCACATTCGTACGAACGTAATCGCTCAACTCGTCTTCCAATACAATAGGATCCGTGTAGCTCTCCATGTTTAAGGTTTCCTTGCCATGCATAAATATAACCATCTTTGCGGATATCCTCCACATAATCTCCAACAATTCATTCAGTTCGTCGCATGGGAGTAGATTTCTCCACCTTAAAGACATTACATCGAACATGTCCAACCACGTGTGCATCTTCCATTTGCTCGTATCCCGATCTTCGTACATTCGTAGCTTGTGTTTAACACAGTAGGCGTGCACTTCGTCCGATAAATCTGGATACTCGGAAACATATTGCATTTCCACCATGGTTAAAATCAACACAAACAGCAGCATATTGTGTGACCACCCATACAGTCTGCCCGGTATAGGGGTGTACAACCGATGAAAATGTTTCATAAGGTAGGTATGGACCTTCTTTCTTTGTCGAATTAGTTTCTTTTCGGGTATCTCTTCGCCTCCCAATGCCGCATTCAACAGAACATCGTACATATCAATCAGGTACAAGTACATATCGGTCTCATCTGTTTGTAAATCAAATTCCAATGCTTCGTCAACGGTTTGAATACGATAAATGGTCTTGTATGGGGTTTTGAACATTCAAATGTATTTCACGAGCTTTATATAGTATGGACCGACGGCAAATTGTTGATTGACATTTTATTTTTTATACTATATATTGACGGGTTTTTATTATTAAATGCTTCGAACGGTTACCCAATATAGTACATTTACCTTTTTGGGAGCTGCCGTCATTCTGATGCTTTCTTTTGTGGTGGAAAAAGGCATAGAACAAGTGGATGAAATGCTTGTTCCATGTCAACATGGTGCCCCATTTGTTCAGGGCAAGTGTAGATGCGAAGGCACACCTTTCAATGGAACCTACTGTTCAAACTGCATGTGCGAACACGGAGTATGTTCTACCGATCCTACCACTCCTTTTAGAAATAGCGAATATGGTTGCCGGTGCCCAACACAAGGCAAACGATTTGGATTCTTGTGCGACCAATGCAATACCATAGATAGTTTAAATGAATCGTGCAAAGGAGAATGCAAACCTGATTTTTTTGGTGCAAAATGCGAGAGAACCTGTTTCGCAAACTTACCATACGATAACGACAACGACGTTTGCAACACTATGCGCTCTTCAGGAGGTAAATGCAACGCATGCAACGGCCATGGGACATGCGAGGACGGATTTTGCGAATGTGATACGAACTGGTTTGACGATGGAAGAGATCAATGTGTCAAAACGTGTCCCGGCAACCCAATTTGTTCTGGTCACGGAACCTGTAAGCTCTATGGAGATACGGCTGGATGTTTGTGCGAACGAGGATGGAACGGACCCAAATGTGATATTCCTTGCCCGGGCATGCTGGAAACCGGTATACCTTGCAACAATAACGGAATTTGTGAAGTTGATTACGATACCAATACGGCAACGTGCGAATGTTTGGAAAAGTTTAGAGGCGAGGACTGCTCAATCGAATGCCCGGGCGTTGTTGTAGCATGTAATGGGCATGGTACATGCGACGATTTAGGCGTTTGTAGCTGCCAGACCAATGTTAAATGGTCTCTTCCATCTTGTAAATGCTCGGATGAGCTTACTTGTAATGCGAAGGGAACTTGCAATAGCAACGAACAGTGCGAATGTTTTGGTAACAATGGTGGTCAACACTGTTTGGAATGCAAGACAAACTGGCATGGAGAGAATTGTGACTTGTATTGCGACCCTTATTTGGAAAAAAACGAGTCTGACCAATCGGACCAGTTTGGTTGCTACGGCCATGGAACTTGTCTAGAGCGTGGTGGTAGCATGCATTGTACATGCAATTTAGACACGACGGCAACTATCAATGTAGGCGGTGCGGTAAACAATTATGTTTCATACTATGAAGCTGAAATGAATTGTGGCGAATGTCAGGAAGAATACTTCCCCAAACAATGGGTGGTAAATACGTATGGGTTACCAGAAGACTATACTGTACCATGCGAAACTTCATGTACCCCTTCTACATGTAATGGACATGGCGTTTGCAATCACCACTATGGTGTTCCAGACGAGTATCTATGTTCATGTGATATAGAACATTTGGACGACGAATCGTTTTGTACCGAATGCGAGACAGATTGGTATCCTTTAGATTTTGGCCGAACGAACTATTGCAACCGTTTTTGTATCGCTTCAGGCGTGTTACCAACTGAATGTGACGGTACCATTGATTGTGTTCAGTGCAATGGACATGGAACCTGTACGGACGAAGGCGATTGTTTGTGTACCGATGGCTATACAGGAGACGAATGTCAAATCTACTGTACGGCAGACAATGGTCTTATATGTGGTGGGCACGGCACATGCGAATCGAACGAAATTCAAATTTTAATGGAACACGAGTTTCGAGCAGAAGGTGGAATTCCACTGTTTGGTTGTACGTGTGATCCACAGGATCCCGTAGATGCCGACTCTAGAATTGACTGGGACGAGAAATTGGCCTTGGGATTGGTGAATGGTACATTGGATCCACCCCCCAACCCGGAATATTATGGTGAAACATGTGATTTTCACTGTATGAAGCCTCCTTGGGAAGGAGCGGACGAATGCAATGGTATGGGAAATTGTTCCGTAGTTCCAATTAAACTTCCAAATGGTGCAAGCGTACCTTGTAAAACTGATGTAGAATGTGCTTCTCCGGGCATTTTACAAGTATTGACAGGTGATAGTGAATGGTCAAGCGAAAAAGGACCGTTTTGTTACAAAGAACCAGATTTCACGGATTGTGAAAAATCTAGTGCAGATTGTTATGAAATTTTACTAAAGCAAAGACCGCGTAAAATGAGATCCGAAGATTGTTCTTTAAATTCAACATGTTTAAATGCTATTGATAATACCAACTGGGGCAGTTATTGTTATCATGTAGAAGAAAAAAGACACCCTAATGTGTTTACAGGTTGTAAATCTGTAGTTGGCTTCTGTCCGCCTAAAGATATTCCAAGTTTTTGTCATGATATGGTCAATTACACAAATGGGAAGGATGTTTCATACAAATTGAATTTGGCATATGAATATGACAAACGAAATTACCCGTTTCTTATAACAGAAGCGTATAGAACTAACGAGTCAACGCTCGAGCACGACGATGCATATTCAGCATTATTTAATTTTGTATCAAAAAGACGATACAGAACGAGGCTACCAACCGGGGCATGTACTAATTATTTGAATCGATATCCGTCAATTTCAAAAGTCAACGAAAACAAACAATATATCTGTAATGGGCGTATAATTAATAATACGGATTGCAATGGAACACTGGAAAATTCTGAAGGGATTTTCTACAAACCCTTTAAAGTCATATGTAGGAACATACAAACTGAATATAGGACATATGCGGAGGCGGTATTGAGCCGCCCAACTGGGTGCTTGATACAAGAGGATCCGGTAGCAACGGTCGATGTAGACGAAGACGGCCATAATCACATTGATGCATTGTGTAAATCGATTCAAAATAAATTTCCAATTTGTACATACCCGAAGCCATGTGACTTTAACCCATGTTTAGAAGGCTATTCATGTGCAAACTTTGGAACAAAAGCGATTTGTGAAACTACCGGAAATTTAAATAGCACATGTTTAAAGGGTACATCCGAAAGAATCAGCTATAACTCGTATAGTTGCAATATTACAATACCAGAAGCATCTTGTCCAGATAAGATTACACATGATACCAATGTTGCAAAGCATTGTAAAGATAACAACCCGATCACGAGTGTTATTCCAATAATGGGTGAAAATGAGACTCAGACTATCGGAGATGCCAAATATATACATTTTGAATTTTTGGCAACAGATTCAATAGCTTCTTCTACAATATTAGAATTCGGAGATGCTGTAAGAATATATGTACGACATGGACAAATTCAAATAAACGAGGTCAAAGGATTGAAAGCATGTCCAATTACGAATCAACAATGTAATGATGTATGGTCATACGAAGAAAATAGATGGTATCATATTGAATTAGAATTGAATACAACTCATGTGACAATGATTAGGAAGGATACGATGAATAAAATTACAAAACGGTTACTAAGCAACTCGACGATTACAACGGTCACTACTATACCGGGCCCGGTTAGAACGGTATATAGAAAAATAATCAGTGAAAACGATATTCCTTCTCCTTACACATGTACATATGAAACATGTGATTTGAACGTTTCTTATAGAGAAATATGCTCAGATATAATAGTCAATTTACCATATCCATCATTGTTGGAACCAAGGCAAAATGTATTAGATGTTTGTTCTCACATTTATGATTCAACTTATTGGTGGCCCGGGCCTCCCAACACACCGCATAATTTTTCAATTGCAGAGGAAATGTATGCACAGGATTGGGATACTTATTGTGAATTTTATGAAAGTATGCCAGAGTCAGGTATCGATGCAACATTTGACGATCTTCAAGGGTATGCACAATGTCAAGAATTTGTTGATCCATTGGACGGAGATATTGATTGTATCAACAATGCGCTTTACTACAATTGGACACAATCGTGTATGGAATTGGATGAAGTAGTTATTCCAAGCCATTTGTTTGAACTTTGTCCTAGCACCTGTTACAATCATTTATTGAATTTGGAACCTGATTTTTGTACAGATAGAGAAGAACTATTTAGTTCAAATAAAATTGTCATAGATAGTCCTTCGTGTACCGTAGACTGGTACGATTATTGTTTGAAAGATTCCAAAGGTTTATTGGATGGAACTTGTTCTGCTGTAGAGTGCACATGTGATACTGAAAGTTATGAAGGTATATCTGGCCAATCATGTGAGCTACACTGTCCTATTGCATCAGACGGGTCACCATGTGCGGAAAATTTGGATATGGGAAAATGTTCTTATACTTCTAGTCAAAAAAGTATAATAGAAAATGCTCAGATTGATAGCGAAGGAAATAAGCTTGCTTTTGATCCAGTTTGGGCAATAGAAGGCGAATGTCAGTGCTTTCTGTCTGAAGGAACGCGTAATTGCGACATTGAATGCAATGGCTGTAACAATAATACATATGGAGGCGCCAAAACTGTAGAATTTGGATCGGTTGGGAGTGACCATTATACTTACAATGGTGAAAATGATCCCGACATAACAGTTTGTTCATATTCTCAAATTTCTATAAAGCGAATTACTGATGGTCATCCGCTTAGAATAGTCCACGAATCCGATTGTCCGTCGTGCGTAAATGGTAGTTACATATCTTTGCCTGAATCTTCTTTAGAACATTGGGAAGATGTAAATGGTAATTCCGAAGTTATGTATGAATTTAAATATAGCGGGGTTTATTATTACATTTGCACTGCTCACCCAAATATGGTTGGTAAATTAAATGTCATAACATGCAATGATATTGGTCAAATTGGCATTTGCGACAACGGTAGGGGAACATGCGACTGTCTTCCTCCTTTCACGCTGATTACAGAGATAAAAAATGAAGATTGGAGAGGAAAAGAGTACACTAAGTTGGAAAGGTCGTATAATATTCCGTCCTTATCATCGGAACAAACTTTTCGTATTCGGTTAATGCAAGGAAGAGAGTCTTTTATCAAAAACATGTTGAAAAATCAAATCATAACATTGAAAACTTCGGGACAAAATAACCATTCGATAAGTGACGAAGATTGTTTGAATTATGTAAATATAAATACTTCTTTGACATGGGGTGGGTACTCTTCCTCCGGATCAGGGTGTTTTATAGATGGAACAGAAGTCAAATATAATAATGAACACCTCGCCGTTTGTTCTGAAACACTTGTTTGTTTAGAATATAGTGTTGTTTCCGCATACGACGGATTTGAATCATGGGAAACTTTACTAAGCAAGTTTGAAAAAAATCCAGAAAATTACGTTTGCTTAAATAAGGCATGTTCAACATACGAGGTCGAGCTACTGAACACTTTACATGAGACTTCTTCCAGATATAACTTTGATTGTAATAAACAATGTCCCGGTACTGATAATATGACACAAATACCTTGTAATGGAAGAGGATCGTGTAGTGTAGTCGGTCAATGTGTATGTGACCCCGCAAAAATAGTTGTTGGGGTTAATGATGGAGGCGTTACACAAGAATTTCAAGTTATTCCGGGCGTTGTTATCGAAGAAAAGGGATTTATAATCGACAAATTGGGCCGAACTGGTTATAGAGGTGAAGATTGTTCAATATTGTGTAAAGGATTTGATCCGGAAGAAGGAGATATGTCAAAGGTATGCAATGGTAGAGGAAAATGTGATTTGGCAGGCGAATGCGCATGTGAAATCGGATATATTGGCGATCAATGTCAGTTCAAATGTCCATTCAGCGACAAAGTAGATAACTTGTGTAGTGGTCACGGGGTATGCGAATTGGCAGAAGTACAAATATTTGAACAAGTATTTGATGGTTCTTCCGAACAATGTACAAGAAGTGCGTCTTACGATGTTTGTCAAGGATATTCAATAATTAACGATGTTGGGTTTCTTGACATTAGCAAAATAAAGTTGAAAAAGGAAGAAATATTGTGTGCTTCACCCCCTTTAGAAGCATGCAGAGTGTGGAAAGACTATCAAAATTTAGACTATCGAAATACCGAACCATTTGAAATATACAATATATCGCGACCGTCTGGTTGTATTTTGGAAGGTAACAAAATCTCTTACAACAACAAAGACAGTGATATTACTTGTGAAAGCGGATGTTTATGTGATTCTGTAGATCGTGTAGATGGAGTTTGTTCTATAGAAAATGATAGAGTTATTTACCATAAACTAGGCGGTTCGGAATTTGTTGAAGAAGAAGGTAAATACAACACAGTGTATGTACATGATGGGTTTAAAGAAATCAGCTCGGGCGATCCAAATCTTAGTACGAGCCAAGAAGGTTGTCAAGGTTACACAGACGGTACACTTACTGTTGTATCCAATTCATCTAAACCAAAAGGATGTTTTTTAGAATCTGGTACGGTTTATTTTAATACACATACTACAGGGACTTCTTGTAGTGCAACTACACGGTGTATTGAAAAGAAAATGGTTGACCCTATATTGTTTGGTCCAGATACTTATGCAAACACAATGAACTACTGTAAAAATAATGAAAATTGTACCGGGTTTTTTGGAGATCCACCTGATACAGAAGGAACATATTTTGCGGTTCGAAAGACTGGAAGCACTATATTAAGTGGAAGAACCGAATCTTATCGTTTGGTAGCTCTTTCAGCAGCATGTAGTGGCGGCAAGGTGCAAATGGACCACATTGACATATCTCCAAGTCAAGAGGTAATGGTAGAATCATGTGCAAAAGTATGTAGAAGAACCGAAAATTGTTTCTTTTTCGCGGTGGAAAGTAACAAATGTTATAAACATGACGGTTGTTCTGTAAGGACGAGTGGGACCTCTACCATATATGAGCTTCAATCTCCTGAAGCTGGTAGGCCATATTTTCACTTCCAAAAAGCTCTTCCAGTATTGTGTATGACCGAAGCTGGTTTAAATTTCGACTCAAAAACCCAAGCACCTATCATACGGTCATTGGAAATTCACAACAATATGTGTCCCGGAGAGCTTATTATGGATACACTGAGCAATAAATGTGTAAACATGACTCAAAACCCAATCATCGATGCGGAGTTCTTCTTTGACAAGGGGTCTGAATTCCAGAGCTCCATGGACATAAACTGTCAAATTACTGGGGCGTCCACAGCCGTATGTGCCCAATGTGCTTGCTTCAGTGATTTTATATATGGTAAATGGGCAGGGTTTGAGTGTGAAACCTGTGCACAGGGGAATGGAAAATCACAATGTCGTAGGATTTGCCCGGGATTTGACGGAGAAAATTTAGGAAGTATGTGCAATGGATATGGAAAATGCATGTTTGGTTCTGAAGTTGATCCACTTACAGGAGGACGAACATTCCAAGAAGCACAGTGCATATGTGGACAAGATGAGCAATACGCAGTGCGTGAACCAACTCTAGAAATTGTTGGTCAGTATAGAGATACTGGTGGAATAGACAATGACGGCGCAATCAATGCGTATTTCTATTATACACCAGTTCCGTACCCTGAAACATTCACTTCTAAATTTGCCGCTCAAGATAAATGCAATGAATTCAATGATTTGGACAATGTATACAGAGGTGGGTATTGCTACGGTGTTTACAGAGAGTATGTAAACTCGCAAACATTATCTACTACACTAAAATTACACATGGGGAATGTAGGTGGAACTTTTTATTTGTATGGAAAATATTGGGGTAAGAAAGCAATTAGTGGTTACGCTCACTTTTATCAATTTAAATCATTGGAATTGTATCAAGGAGTGATCGGTATACCACAAATAAAATATTGTGCCGACATTGAAACCATTAAATCTACAGGTTTAGACACATGTAATCATTTTTCAGCGGAATCAGATTCTTGTGACACATGCGCCGAAGGATGGACGGGTAAAAACTGTAGATCTGTATGCCAAAGATGTTTACTAGGTGGTTCTTGTGACGAATCGCCAAGTGAAAGTGAAGGGTCTGCATGCATATGCCCCGCTGGAGCAGGAGCTTTATGGGAATATCAATGTTGTCCAACAGGATTTCGCGTGGATGATATGGTTCAATGGCAATCCAAAACACAACGACAAGTAGACGGTATTCGTTTATCATTAGAATACGATTCGTCAACTACAAATGAACTAGACGCGGCATATTTTTGTAAGGTTTGTCCCGGTGTTACACACTTGGATTGGATGAAGGCCGATGCACTGTACAAGGTATGTAGTGGCCCATCGCGTGGTACATGTGATACTATTTCCGGTAGATTGGGCCTTAAATGCAACTGTAAAATGAACGAAGTAACAAAGAATAGATGGATGGGTCGCGCTTGCTCGTGCGACGAGTCCATTATCACAGCATATTCGTTGGATGCGTCTGTCGCAGAAAGTACAGACTACGGTTGTCAAATCCCCACTGGTGGTAATGGCGTGTGCCCCACAGATGATTCATTGCAATTGTTCTTTAATCCACCCATAGTATATCGTCAGGATTCGATATACATTGATGGTTATCCATACGGCGAACCATTTTACGGATACATCGCGGGTACAGTGTTTGCAAGGGAAATGCCCATGTGTACACCGTCGGACCCATGTCATACAGGTGAAGGACCATGTGGAGACGACACCCACTGTGCTGGAAACCTGAAATGTTTCATTCGGAATGCGGCAGAAGAAAAGTTATCCTTTAACGCGGAGAAAATTTCTCCAACCTTGAATTACTGTTATCATGCGGAAGAAACCATGGTAGGATGTCACCCTACAGACTACGAACCAAAGGGTGATTCAAGAGAATACTTTAAGCAATTTTATTGGGATATTGCTACTTCATCCTTTAAGCCCCCAGTTCTGGGCGAATACGTTCCCTACTCAAAAGACGGTAACTTGGCATTTATCATACATCAGGAAGCTTTTGAGTGTCCCGCTGGAAGATTTGGAATCACCGCTCCAACCAAAGTTACACATGAATACGTCTCAAATCATTGGTGTACAAGTGGTTCTAGTGTTAGGACATACGACGGAGAGGGAGACAACGAGGGCTCACCGGCCGAAAGAGCAACGAGATGTTTTGAATCGTGCATGAACCAGAACACCCCATTGGAGGGTTCATGGACATTTACGGCTAAAGCATTTAACATGAACGGCGATGGCAGATGTTACTGTCGAGATAGAGAAAGTGCAAGCTGTGGTAAAACAGTTCAGGACGGATACGATGTCTATGATATAAAAAATGAAGGAGACTGGAACATTTGTGACAAATGTCAACCGGGAAAGTACCAAGATACTACTGGTAATATCGGTTGGGTGAAGGTGACTAGCGGTGCAAACACCGGCACGATTACAGAGGCAGAGTGTGAAACTTATGCGGACTGGCACGGAATAACGTTTTATGGTTCACCATATTCGAGTAGTGGGTTTCCATCCGGTTGTTTTATTCATAGTTCTGGCGTATATTTCCAGCAAACTGCTAGGACTATAGCCTGTTCTAGTTCTGCTGTCTGCCTCCAATATGGCGGAAAGGGTGATAGACATCCGAACTGTAAGAACTGTCCAGCGGGGAAGTTTGGAGGTCCGATTGGTTCGTGGTCACCAACATTATGTGAAGTTTGTCCACCGGGAACTCGCCAGAACGATGCGGGTACCGGTTGCGACGATTGTCCAGCGGGAAAATACGAGTCTGGAGGTATATGTTACCAATGTCAAAATGGAAGATACTCTACTAACAGACAGATTCAATGTACAAAGTGTCCCAAAGGCAAAGATACCAATGCTCAGATTGGAACACCGGGGACAGATTCCAGTGTTTGTAGATCATGTCCGACCGGAAAGGCAAACAACGTGGAAGGAGCCGACTGTTTAGACTGTATAGCGGGGTATGTACAACCGAATTCTGGACAATCCCTATGTACAATATGTGGAAAACAAGAATGGCAGAATTTAAATGGCCAGACGACATGTAAAACATGCGGTGTTGATTCACCCTACACTGGCAATTATGGTCATGTCGGTGCCAGAGATACATGCCAATATTGTGGAACCGGAAATGTTGTTCCACTCGGTGGTACAACTCAGGGAGCATGTACAGCTTGTGGAAGTGGCACACACCAGCCATACACATCTTTACAAAGAACCTGTTATCTGTGTTTAGCTGGTAAATACAACCCCGATACGGGTCAGGCGAATTGTAAGAACTGTGCTAAAGGATACTTCCAAGAAGCTCAGGGGAAAACCAGCTGTAAACATTGCGAAAAGGGTGATTATGCCAATGTCGATGGGTTGGCAATTTGTAAATCGTGTGTGACTGGCCAATACACAAACCAGATTGCACAGCACGGATGTAAAGCATGTGAATTGGGCAAATCTCAAGATACAACCGGACAGGAAAAATGTGATGCATGTGCGACACATACATATGGCGATCAAACGGGTTTGACCAATTGTAAGAATTGCGATGGTGGGAAATATGGTACTGGAAATCCACTATACACCAGTAGTAGCGTTTGTGTATCTTGTCCAGCTGGGACATATAATACTGGTGGTGGGATGGGTTGTTCTTCGTGCCCAACCGGTCAATATGCAAATACTGCCGGGCATAAAGGTACAGTTCAACAACCATGCAAAAACTGTGCCACTGGATATTATAACACTGGTGTAGGAAATACAGGATGTACTAAAGGCTGTAGCGAAGTCTTGCCCGGTAGTTGTTTGGGCAACAATTGCGCATGTTATCGTAACAGAGGTGTATCCTACGGAGGATGTACTGGCTTTTACAACGATGGGTTGTACGAGTGGGAGTCCTACGACTGTAGCATCAATCATGTTTTTGGAAACTGTGCCGCGTGTGGAGAAGACTGGCAGTGGGTTACACAAATTGCTGAATTTGCACCGTGTACGTATTGTGGGTATGCATCTTGTAGAACAGGCGCATGTGGCTCTGAATCGTATTCAAATGGAAACTGTGGTCATCCGGCTTGTCACGATTGTAGCGGTGTTGTATGCGGCGCATGGAATTTACAGTGTTCAAATGTATATTATTGCACTTGGGTATGGGGATCTTGTTGGAGTACATGGAGAGCAACTTGTCGATGGGTATTGGACTCGTCCGGATGTGGTAGATTATCCGGTCAGACTTTATATTGTAGTCGTTCCAAATCATGTCAAAATTCCGCATGCGGATGTGGTACGCCGTGTTCGGCATATAAAAATGTCGGGTGTAAAGCATGCATTGAACCAAAAACGTGTAGTAGAAAAAGACATTGGTTTTGGGCTGATTGTTAGTATATATATATTAAATCATAATGTAAATGAAGTTGTTACTATTTTTATGTATAATATCTTATGCATCAGCAGCTGAGTTTCTCAATGCATATTTGGTGTTAAACAATACCTATGGTTTTAACATGACGCATCATAGTCCAAAAATAGTTGACTCGGACAATGTTGCTCATTTCTCACAACAAAAATACAGTAAATTAGCCGATATAGATAAAACGCAATGTTTAACTCCACCCGAAGGTAGTATGGACAGTTATAGTAAAAATTGGGATGAATATCGAGGTTTTATTCATTCATTACAAGGGGAAGAAATGAACGTTGGTACTAAAAACGAAGACTATGTTGATTTGGAAATACAAATCCGCGACGGGTCATTCTTCTGTGGCGTTAAAAAACAAAACCCATGTTTTCCAAACCTGAAGATATTTTTATTGCGTTGTCTTATCATTTATTTAAAATAACTATATAAATAACGTTTTAGTATTACAACTATGAAATTACTGGCATATTTACTACTGTTAGCCCCAGTTTATTCTTTAAAAGCCATACCTTATGGTTTTGGAATACACCATGAGTTTAAACGAAAAGAACCAAATACATTGGGTTTGATTGGAAAAACACAAAAATATGTTGATCCATTAACCGACGAAGTTAAAAATTATTTACGTTTTATGAGAACAGCCTCTGGAAAAATCGGTCCAAATGGTTTATTGTACGAAAAACCTATGTCAAAAGCATCTTATGAGTTTGTTCATAATATGGGACCACTTCGGTTTACATCGATACCATTAAAACGGAAAACGGAAATAGTTGAATTGGATGTGGACTTTATCGATGAACATAAGGGGCGCTATATGTACTGTGGGTATAACAATAACATGGCAGTACCAAAACCCCGGTTTATTAAAGAAAAAATAGAAATGTACCGGATTGAACCTAAAGAGAATGAATACTTTTCAAATTCGGATGGCAAGGTTATAGCATTAACAGGTGTAAAACATGCGCGGTGCTCTGGTCCAGAAGTGTATGTACCGGATATAGATATGCCAGAAGAACATAGTAGGGAAATATTACAACGTATATCGAAAAAACACAAATTCACAAACATGGACACCGATACCATGATGCGACATTTCGCAAATGGTGTATAAATACATTAATATTTTTAATAAATGATCCTTCTTCTATTGTTGTTTATTCATACCGTTACAGCTTCGGAGCTTGTAGCGTATCAAAATACCTTCGATTATTTACAAAACATGCCGTGTAATATACCAATTTTGGAAAATATGCCAGATGAATTTACAACCCCATTTATTTTGCGCCCACCAATTCACACAAATGAAAAATTTAAGAACGAAGTATCCATAGAAAATCTGTTAAAAAATCACGGAACACGAGTTTCGGGTGTAGATTATCCGGGACCAAGAGCTCCACCGACTCCAGCTTGGAGGAAAATGCAATTGCAAGATTATATTTACAACTACGTCATGCACAATTTGTCGTTTTCAGATTACCTACAGAATAACGAACGTGCTGCTTTGTTGTGGGGCCCCTCGGATCATTGTGATAAGATGGGAAACTGTCCAAAAGACGACTGTGATCCCAACAACCCTTCCCATTGTATAGATAGAATGGGTGTTCACAATTTCATACCAGAAGAGGTTGCAAATATGTTTGATTGTTATGGAAGTAAAATTGGTTCTAATCTTAATATAGGATTAGCGGGGAAGTTTGGTGGTATTAATTTTCACAGACACGAAAAGGTTTTGAATCAACTTATCTATGGAAGAAAATTGTGGTTATTATATCCACCCAACTTAAAATTGGCGGGTGAAAATAAGACTTCTGTGCAAATGTTACATACGATGGTCCACGAGTATATGAAAGATCCCGAATTTCAAAAACCTCAGTCCTGTATACAGGAAGAAGGGGATTTTTTGTTTATTCCCGATGAATACTGGCACATGACATTCAATTTTGAAACAGTGTTTATGGTTGGTTGTTTCTACTCATATTAAGTATAAATATTCCGGATTTACTTTTAAATGCGTTTGGTATTATTTATTCTATTGGGTCTATCAGTGAGTGCATTTAAATTAAACTTGGAAGATTGCAAAGAAGAAACTATTGGAGACATGGATATGAGAGTTTGTAGTGACATAGAGCCATATTCAAAAGTTTATTTTCACGATCCCACGGGTGAAAATCAAGTGACCATTGTTCCAAACCGATTATATAAAAATCATGGTTATTATGTTGCATATTCGGCAAAGGACAAGTTATACATCGCCTCTAAGAAGTATGAGAAAGAAACGTGGTTTCAAAACTATGATTTATTGAACAAAGCAATATAAATACTATTATTTTATTTGTATATGCACCTAATTTTTTTTCTACTTATTCATCTAGCTACTTCACAGCTCATTAAAAACGCTTTTAACCCAGAGACATTTACTAGAGATGATCTTATACGTGAATATGGAGATAAACCAATGAGCGTGAAATTTCAAGAGGCACAGTGCTATCATCAGTACGAGGTGTTTGAGCCAGATACACCACATGCTAGGGACGAATGTGAAATATATGGGGACATAATATCCTTCAATGATTATGTGATTAGTGATAAGAAGGGTGTACTATGGGAAGATTATGTACCAGCATGTAAAGTAAGAGAAGAGCGGCTGACCTATCAGATTTACAATGGAAGATTCAAATATTTGTTTGATTTCAATGATACGCGTTTAGGCATGGCTACTATAATGATAGGTCTAAAGGACAATTGGGTACCTATACATTTTCACGATAAAAAATATAATTTTTTATATTATGGTGTTAAAAACTGGACGCTGGGGAACAATACCTTTTTCCAATATCCCGGTGATTTGGTCATCGTAGGCGAAAATGTCATGCACAATGTAACTTACTTTGAAGAATCCTTTGCCATTGTTTTATCCGTATACAAGTGAAGATTTTTGGCATATGAATCTTCCTTAGAGCTCGATACAAACACGTTATCGTAGTCCAATATATGTATTTGGTTGTTGTAGAAGCCAAAATTCTGTATAGCAAAATCGTCCATTTGCAATGGTCCGCCGTGGAAATTTGCCAAACGATCAAACAGGTCCAACCAGTATGATTTATCACCATAATCTTTTAACACCTCGTAACGGTCCATCAATAGAAATATATTCTTTTCGTACATGCATAACCCATATACATTTAACTCTCCTATGCTTTTCATGTACAGATACTCTTTAAAAATGTTTTCCATTGGTCCTATCATAGTTTTGGCAATTATTTGCTTGTTATCGTATATCCCAGAATATACCTGTTTCTGAGTACCAGAGTCAATTTTTTCTATATTTCTAATTGTATTGCATTTTTCATATGGTAAAAAATCCGCTCCAGTTAAGGCTGTAAGGATAAAAAATACAAGTAAGATCATTTTTATATAGTACACATACATTAAATAGTCAAAATATCATTAATAACTCTTCCTTCTCCTGACATAGAGTGGTTTCGGACTAAGAATTCTCGTAATTGTCTATTGTTCGTGAACATGCTTTCCTGTGGATTATTTGCAATGAAAATATTATCAAAGTCCAATACATGTATTTCGTTATTATGGACAGCGAAATTCTTTATGTTGAAATCATCCAAGGTAAGAGCACCACCGTAAAAATTAGCCATTCGGTGAAATAGACTTCTCCATTTGCTAATATTTTTGTATTCTTGCAATATATCATACTTATCCATCACCAAAAACATATTATCCGGCATCATACAAATACCGTAAGTATGCAATGAGTGATTTTTATATTGTTTTTCTAGTTCTGATAAATAAATTGCTTCAGAAAACATTTGTTCTACGTTTCCAAAGTAATACAGATTCACTTGTGTGTTACTTTTAACAATTGCGTCGGTATCTATATACTTATTGTATTTAGGCTTCTGTTTAAGTTTTTTAATAATTACACGCTTATTATCGTATAAACCAGTATAAACAAGTTTTTTTGACCCAATTTCGAAAGAATGTATGTCTGTTATAGAATCACATTGATCACGACTTAAAAAAAATGCGTGTACAAACGGAACAAAAAAAATGTAATAAAATTTCATTTATTTACTATATTCAACCTTAAATACTAGTAAAACCATCCAGATATTGCATATCTATTGCCACAGTGAACCTTTTCTATCATGTGCCATGTTGAAGTAGATGGTATAAACATATATAAAACATTTTCAGAAGGCCTTGCTTTTTTTATACCTCTACCTCCCGCCCATATAAAATCACCTCCACATGTGGGTTTCATTTTGTTTAAATGTAGGACAAATGATAACACTCTTTTACCATAATCATTATGAAGTTCCAAGTAATCACCTTCACTGTATTTTGTTAATGCAAGTCTCACTCTAGTTATATTGCGATGTGGTACAATCAAGTTAAAGAACTCTTTGTTCTCCATTAACCATTCTTCGATTGGTTCGGCACATTCTTTACACTCTTCTCGGTTAAACCATACTTTGCCATGATCATTTTTTCCCACTCTTTTCTCCCACTCAATGTTTTTGTAATCGAAGTTTAGTAAATGTTTAGGCAAGGCATCTTTAATTCGTAGACTATTACCATTGATTAATGAACCTCGAATTTCAGTAAAGTCGTTAAACCATTCAACATCGTCGAAATTTGCAGAACAACATACAAATAAAATTATTATCAATATAATTCTCATTTTCATATAAAAACAAATCTTATATACTTCATTAAAAAATAATAACTATATATTAACGTATACCTATATTATAAATGGAATTGAACTCTGTAGTACAATTTATTGTAAAAACAAAAAACGGAAGAGGATATTCCGGCATGGCCGCTGGAAGTGGGTGGTTCTACAAACATGGAGCCGATACGGTTATTATCACCAATGCACACGTTGTCAACGGAGCAACAATGGTATTCATACGACTACCAGCGGATAAAAACACTAACATCCGAGTATATCCAGCAGGAATAAGCACCGACCTAGACTTGGCGGTCTGTAAAATGGACTCCAATGCTCTGTGTCAAGTCACAAGCATTCTCAATGGCAAATATGGTAAGGAAGAAATTCCAACCTTGGAGATGGGAGATTCCGACCTAGCTCATCCCACCAACTTCACAGACTTGAAAGCCCCACGAGTCATCACCAGAGGCTACCCGCACGGAACAGAGTACCAGCAATTCACAGACGGGCGCGTAAGCGGTATCAAACATGCCAACGAGCAAGAGTATATCGTTACCACTGCCACCATCGAACCCGGAAATAGTGGAGGCCCGTGTCTTTTGGACGGAAAGGTCATCGGTATCAACAGCATGAAAATGACCAACGCGACCGAAACCAACATTATCATCCCTTCCAATCGGGTAAAACGTGTTTTGGATCAATTACTGGACAACAGTAGGAACACCGATCTTGTTCAACAACTGGTGGAACAGCAGCATAAACAGCAAGAGGCGATGCAACAAGCTATCAAAATGGCATTCGCCAAAAAACAGTTCAAGCAACTGGAAGAAGATGGAATTGAAGTCGATGCGATCAAACTAAACAACCTGTGGGAACAGCACAATTTGGGAGGCTTCAAGAAGACAGAGGGTAGAATAACACGCGTTTCGCTGGGAGACTGGTACCAAAAACATGTTCTACACAAGCAGGGATCGTACGCCATGCTTAAACAGGTTATGACACATGTTCATAACGACAACCCTCAAGAAATTGTAAATATGCGCAAAGCGGGATTTCAAAGTTTCTGTGATGAGAAGGAAGAAGAAATTGCACCCGGTGTACCACAAAGTGCCCTACCGCCCCGCCTATTGCACATGCCCCGTTTGGGATTTCGCACTTGCAATGCAAATAAAGCGGCTCTGACACATTATGGAGCAGAATCAGGCGTTATCATCAGGGATGTCGTCGAGAAGAGCATGTTTCATAAACTAGGCATTCAAAAGTTTGACCTGATCACACACATCAATGGTCTTAAAGTTGATACATTTGGCGATGTCTGGTACCAAAAACTCAATGTATCGCTGTCAATGAAGGACATCATCCATAGACAAGAATTTGGAGCCACCGTATCGCTAAAGGTAAAGACACAAGCCGGTGAAAAGGATCTTACCTTTACATACGAACCGTTGGCAGACATGGACAAACCAAACGTTCGATTTCTAGAATCACTTACGGATTCCAAAAGTGCAAAAGAAGTTGCCACCCTCCCAAATGGCCTCGTTGTCAAAACGCTACGCTTGGACGATGCGATGCAAATGGGACTAAGAGAATACATGCAAGAACACAAACAAAACGAGTATAGGGTTGTCGTTTGTGAAATTATACCGGGTTCCGACGCATTCCATACCATGAACTTCCGGGTTGGGTCTATTATCGACCAGATTGACGGTAAAAAGGTTGGCAAGTCGTGGACAGAAGCGGTGAATCAGTTTGAAAAGGCGTTTGAAAAGGAAAATTTCTATATGGAAACCACCACAGGTAGGATTATGTTTGCAGAGGGTAAAGTTTAGCTATAAATATATAACATGTACTACTAAATGGATTATACATCCCACTTTAATAAGATGCGTGAGCTCTTGCATCAAACCAACAATAGGAATGTCATGCGGGATTTCTTTGTTCAGCTTCAAGAACACCGCTCGCTCGACAGAAACATCATACTCAATACCTTGGATGATTTGCCGAGTCCAAAACCTTCGTGGTTTGCCATCGTCAACAAAACCGACATAAGAAACATTGTTGTATTTTTGATGTGGAAAGAATTTCAAACCGTCATCGATGCCAAAGAAAAGGTATACAGCGAAGAATCTTCCTTGGGTACAGACATCGAATACCTTTCCGTGTACATAGAAACCATGTATTATTCCTATCAAATACAAAACATGGACAGCGACATGTCCTACGTCGATTGGGTTAAACATCAGGTGGATACCAAAGGACTGGTACACACCATAGAACAACTCATGTCGGGCCACTTCGGACCATGTTAGTCCTTACTGTCTCCATACTACCCACTATCCTCGGCCTAAAATAAATAAGCCTATGTCCCTGTTGACCTCTCTGGAGAGAGACCCTCTATTTGAAAAAAAAAAATTTTTTTATATTTTTAATAAACATGCATTCCTATGGTATTACGTGTATGCATTAGCAGGTAATAGTATATATGCTGTTTGATGTTTAACAGATTTAGGGAAAAAAAAAGTTTTTCTCTGAGTAGGGTGCCCTCTCAAAATC
>Ga0209092_10001342_pt1 | contig 24215 bp, 25 predicted proteins | sample FraStrMetagenome_FD_187446 | JGI IMG/M metagenome (GOLD analysis project Ga0209092, IMG submission 187446) | Marine eukaryotic phytoplankton communities from Arctic Ocean - Fram Strait ARC3M Metagenome (SPAdes) (version 2) | ecosystem: Environmental > Aquatic > Marine > Oceanic | place: Fram... | reverse complement strand
TAAATACAGTTGTAGGGTACCAAGCCTTATACAGCATGCAAGACGGACATCGTAATACTGCTATAGGTGGCCGAGCACTGTATAACATAAACTTTAAACACTACGAAAACACAGCAATAGGAGTTAATGCAGGACTACTTGTTGAAGGAAATAGTAATGTTATAATCGGAGCAAATGCAGGCCCAGCAGGAACCGGTCCTGTAGCTACTAATAATAAACTGTATATTAATAACAGTCAATCAAATACTCCGCTAATTCTAGGAGATTTTAATAAAGGAAGTGTCACTATACATTCTGAAGTATCTGCTTCTAAATTTCTAGGTACATACTACGGCGATGGATCAAACCTATCAGGATTAGAATGGGATGGATCACATAGTGGGAGTGCAGAAATTACCGGCTCTTTCACAGTATCTGGATCAACTGCAGTAGTAGATATGACAGATACGTTAGCTATTTCTGGATCTAATTTCTCTGGAAGTTTTGCAGGAGATGGAAGCAACTTAACAGGAGTAGCATCTGAATGGGATGGATCACATAACGGTAATGCATCTATAACAGGATCACTAATAGTATCAGGAGCTCTAGATGTAGCAGATACAGTAACGATATCATCAACAGGGTATCCAGGAGGAGCCGGAGTTGAGTTAATACACGTAAGTAAAACAGCATCAGGCACTAATACAACTATTATAACATTTGATGCATCACATCCAGGTGGGTATACAGGATTTAAAGCTGATTATTCATTAGTAAATAGTACTATAAGTGAAAGTAGAACAGGTTTCCTTCTAGGTTCTTGGGATACAAGCAGTACTACACAAATAACCGATAGGCATACTAATTCCATAGGAACAGCAAACACTGCAACATTTACCTTAACTAAGTCAGGTAACCTGGTTACTTTAATACTAGTCAGTAGCTTATTTAGTACCCTCTCTCTAAACACATTAATAACGGCATTTAAAAAACAAGTGTAAATAAAGTAAAACATGGCTAACGAACATATTTTTAAAAGCGGAGTAATAGTTACCGGGAGTATAGAATCATCTACAGGATTTGTAGGAGACGGTTCACAACTTACAGGAGTTACATCCGTTACAGTTTGGGATGGAAAATTAGTAGGACCAGCTGCAATAACAGGATCACTAATTGTATCTAGCTCTACATCAATTGTAGATTTTACCAATACAGCAGGAGCAACAGGATCTTTCACAGGTTCTTTTAAAGGAGATGGAACAGGCCTAACTAACCTAAACATAAATAATGCTACCGGTACAGGAGTTAACCTCTCAGGAAGCTTTTCAGGTAACGGGTCAGCATTAACAGGTTTAGCAGCTTTCCCTTATTACGGAGACGCTAAAGTTACAGGGTCACTTACTGTATCTAGTTCGTTAGTAGACTTTTCAAAAGCTACCGTTATATCAGGATCAACATTCTCCGGTTCATTTGTAGGAGATGGAACAGGACTATCAGGATTAACAGCAGCACCAGCAGGAGCTAATACAGAAGTACAACTGAATAGTAGTGGAACTACTGGAGCAACCAGTAACTTAAAGTATGGTGGAGAAACATTGTTTGTCTCTCAATCAATACAAGTAAGTACATCTGGAAGTGGTGCATTAAGAATAACTCAAGATGGTAATAGCCCTAATACATCTCTTCTTCAAGCAAGAGGAAGTGGAGGTAATAATATGGGTTCTTTCTTATTCCAAGGTAGAACACCTTACGGAACTACTAGTGACTATATGACACTTAGTAGTGCAGTAATGGACGCACAAACAGCTTTAATAAAAGGCGGACGACTATCAGTAGGCGGATATCCAGCAACAACCCCAACCACAGCACAAGGTAACTTGTATGTTAAAAGAACAGTCTCTGCATCTTTTGATACTGTAGCAACTTTTGAAAACACAAATTCAAATCCATACGGCGGTGGAGGATTTATAGATATTGTAGGAAATTCAAACGACTACGGATCTGGAGGTATTAGAGTTAAAAACGGTACACATATAGACGGACAAATATATTATACAGCTGGCTCTAGATCAATAATATTAGAAGCTAATAAAAGAACAGGAAGTAGTTCAGGTGGCTTACAATATAAGTGGCAAGGTTCAACTAAATTCCTAATAAATGCAGCAGGTGATGTAGGCATAGGTACAACTACTCCAGCTCAAAAATTGGATGTACAAGGAAAAATAGTAGCTAAAGATAAAGTACTAATCAACGGAACCGACTTTGATATGGCTTCCTTAGAATCTACAGCAGGCCATAAAATTGCACGCGTGGATGTTCAAGACAATATTTACGACTACGGTAACCAAGCCATGTACATTAACACAGGTAGTGTAGGAATTGGAACAGCTAGCCCTCAAGCTATATTAGATATATCAAGCACAACAGACGGTGTATTAATACCCAGACTAACAACCACACAAATCTTAGCACTAAGTACACCTGCAACAGGACTTACACTCTATAATACATCATTTAATAAACTCTGTGTATATAACGGAACTGCATGGCGTGTAGTTTCTGATACAGCTATGAGTTCATTTACTCCGTAAGATTCTCGGTAAAATAGTTGTAGCACATTAATTTTTCTCTTATATTAAACTATTAGTATAGTATTTAATTTTAATTAAACTGTATAACAAATGACCAATCCAACTTGGAATTATAAAGGACTGCCTATTCTAGGTATAGCAAATATGCCTGAAGGAACTTATGGGTTCGTATACGAAGTTACACATATACCAACAGGAAAGAAGTACATAGGAAAAAAAGTCCTGTATTTTGAAAGAAATAAAAGACTAGGCAAAAGAGAATCTGCTGCCTTAAGAGAAGAGAGAAGAGCTAAAGGGATAGGAGGAAGAATCCCAGCAAAAAAGAAAGTTATTACAGAGTCAGACTGGCAAACCTATTACGGTTCTCAAAAGGAAATTATAGAATTAGTTAAGAAAGGAGAACGGAATGATTTTAAAAGAGAGATTCTAAGGTACGTACCGAATAAGAAGCAGTTAACTTACTTTGAAACAAAACACCTATTTATTAAAGAGGTATTAGAAACCCGTAATAACTATATAAACGATAATATTCTCGGTAAATTTTATAGAAAAGATTTCTCAGATGATAAAAATTAAAGATCTAGTAGGACTTCCTACACTACAGTACCACTTAGACAATGACCTCTCATTACATGAGAATGTCTACCGCTACTCTAGCGATAAGTTTATACAACTATTTAGCGAAGCAAGAGACTCTTGGAGAGACGGGTATATTCAACTTAACGAAGCAGATGCTAATCTGTTAGAAGATACAGATATTGGAATATATGGTCAATACGAAGGAAAAAAAGTTCCTTTAGACCTACCAATGGAGTCGGTTAATGAAGCAGAGTACCAAGGTAAGGAAGTACCGCTTAATAAACCTAAACGAGGAGGATCTAAAAAGTTCTACGTTTATGTTAAAAATAAAAAAGGGAATGTACAGAAAGTATCCTTCGGAGGTACAACAGGGTTGAATGTTAAAATAGATGAACCAGGTGCAAGATCATCTTTTGCTGCTAGGCATAAATGCGCTACAAAGAAAGATAAAACAAAACCAGGCTACTGGGCGTGTAATATCGGCCGCTACTGGAAGTCATTAGGAGGATCAAAAAACTTTAGTGGATACTGGTAGACCATATATAGAAAACAAGGATATAAGAATCTTCAATCAGAATACACCAGAAGATGAATTCGTTTGGCATAAAGATAGAGAAGATAGGCTTATAGATCCGGTAAAAGAAACAGATTGGATGTTCCAATTTGACAACGAATTACCAAGAAAGATAACACGGCTACTATTTATACCAAAGGGAGTATATCACCGACTAATTAAAGGAACAGGAGATTTGTCTCTCAAAATTATAAGAAAATGAAATTATCAAATATAATTCTAAACGAACAGAATGAATTTAAATCTCAAATAGAGACACTAGAGAGAGAATTAAATCAAGAATACAGACCGTATGTATCAATGGGTGCATATCATCAACCTAGACCCGACAGTGATCCGCTTAAAAACAAAGGATATGGCTCAATAACGTTTTTACATAAAGACGAATTACCAGAAAACGAATTTAGTAAAGCAATCGCATCAGTAAGTAGCAAAGGATATGAAGTAGATGAAGAGCAATCTACTAATTACTATGAAAACGAACCGGGAGAGAGAGATTATTTTCCGAAAATTAAATTTAACTTTAATTTAGACGTACCTAAAGTATAAAAATGAAACTTTCAAAAATTATATTAGAAGGACCCTTAGAATACGATCCAGGTTTTGAAAAGCAAGTAGAAAAGCTAAAGGATCAAGGAGCAACTTATATAGGTTCCGGAGACTATGGTTCAGTTTTTCTTTTAAATGGTAAAGCAGTAAAGGTAACAACAGATGAAGTTGAAATAGAACATGCTTTAATAATAAAAGGTAAGAAGACAAACAACTTCGTCTACATATACGATGTAGAAGTTATAGATAAAAAATTAGCAGTTATAGAAATGGAAGTTCTAGGTAAATTTAAAGGAGAAGTTCCTGAAGAGTTTGTCCTTGCAACAGAAAAAGAAGCAACAAGACTTGGAATTCCATCAGACGAACTAGACTTTGTGGGAGATAACATTATGATTCACCCAAAATCCTCAAAACTTAAAATGATCGACGTATAGTTGGTATATAGAGATTTTTTTCTTATCTTTATATATAAGCTATATATATGGATTATACTTTTTTATTAGGGTCAATAGAGAATATATTAGGAAAGAGTCAAAAAAGAGCTAGAGATAACTACGCTTTTCACTGTCCTTTTTGTAATCACCGCAAACCTAAGCTTGAAATTAGTATGGTTACTAACGAAGAAGGTAAGAACTTCTGGGAATGTTGGGTATGTAAATCAAGAGGTCAATCTATATATTCATTAGTAAAGCAATTAAACTTACCAAAAAGCGAAGCACAAGAAGTTCTAAAATACGTTAAGAAGGGGATTAAGTACGAATATAAAAGTGAAGATGTAGTAGAGCTACCTAAAGAATTCCAATCATTAGTAACTGCTTCTAATACATCTATTATAGCTAATAAAATTAGAAAATACCTAAATGAACGAGGACTTACCCACAATGATTTTGTTAAACATAATATTGGATACACAACTACTGGAGACTATGGAGGACGAATTATTATCCCAAGCTATTCTGAGTCCAATAGGCTCAACTATTTTGTTGGAAGAACTTACGAAGGAGCTTATTTTAAATACAAAAATCCAGAAGCTTCTAAAGACATAGTATTTTTTGAAAATCATATAAACTGGAATAAGCCAGTAATACTATGTGAAGGCGCATTTGATGCCATGTCAATACGTAGAAACGCAATACCTATTCTAGGGAAAAGCCTATCACCGGCATTATGGAAAAGATTACTCACAGGAACATTAACAGATATATACATTGCATTAGATACAGATGCACAAAAGCAAGCTTTAGAGATAGCAGAAAAATTAATCGCTGCAGGATTTAGAGTATTTTTAATAGAACTACTTGGCAAAGATCCATCAGATATGGGTTTTAAAGAGTTTACTAAGTTAGTACAGAACGCAACAGAATTGGACTTTTCTAAAATAATGTTGTATAAATTAGATTTATGATAAAACAAGGAATGAATATTCTTGAACAGAATGAAAAGAAACGGTTAAATTTTAATCCGCAATTGAAGCAGATTAACTTTTTAGATAGGAGAGTTTATAAGAGAGGTGAAGGAGTATTTTACCCATCCGTAACTACAATACTCCAGTATATGCCCAAAAACAAGTTTTTTGAATCTTGGATGAAAGACGTCGGGCATAACGCCGATCTTATTATGCGAAGAGCAGGTAAACAGGGTACACAAGTTCATGAAGCAGCAGAAAAGCTGGTGCTAGGAGAGGAAGTTACCTGGATGGATGATTACGGTAATGCTAAGTACTCTCAGATAGTATGGGAAATGATATTAAAATTTGCAGACTTTTGGCGTACCCATAAGCCAGAATTAATATCAGCAGAAGATTTCGTTTGGTCAGATGAACACAAGTATGCAGGAACAGCTGATTTAGTCGTTAAGATGAACGGAGAAATATGGTTACTGGATATTAAAACGTCAAACAGTGTACATAAATCATTTGATTTACAGCTTGCATCTTATGCCAAAGCTTTAGAAGAGTCGAAAGGTATAAAAATACAGCGTACAGGTATAATCTGGTTAAAAGCACAATCTAGAGGACCTTCAAAACAAAAGAACGTAATACAAGGTAAAGGGTGGAAAGTCTTACAGATAGATGAAATAGAAGAGAACTTTGAATTATTTAAAATGATTTACAAGTTATACTCTTTAGAGAACCCTAATACAGAACCTATTTATAATAGTTACCCTACAACTATAAAACTATAACATATGAACAGATCATTATTTTTACTACTAGTCTTATTGCTAACAGGATGTGCTTCCTTTCAAGTAAGCACTTTAAATCATGATCCAATATACTCCATTGAAGGCTCAGATGCTGAAATTACCGTAATTAATAATGAGTTTGAACTTCAACGATTACTTAGAACAGACTTTACCTTTAGATACGATTTTGCTCAGTATGCAATAAGTCAACCTAGATCATTTGATTGGAATAATAGAATACTAGGTAATAGGTATAGCTTCTACAATCCCTACTATAGTAGAACACAGATGTGGAATGACTGGGTATGGGGATATACTGGATGGAATTCATGGGGTCAACCTCATCGCTGGTCAGTATTCGGATATGATAGATGGGGATACAACATACACTATGGTTGGAATAACCATGGATGGGGATATGGTTGGAATAACTCCCAAAATAATTGGGGATGGAGACAGGGAAGAAATAATTACGGCTGGAATAACCGGTATAGAGGTATTAGAGTTAATAACAGCAGTGTAAGAGGTAGAACAGCAACTATTTATAAACGTAGAGTAATAAACAATACAGTAACAAATGATAAAACTAGCAAACCTAATCTTCGAAGCGTCACAACGACCGAAAGCAGTAGTAATGGCAGGGGGAGCAGGAGCAGGCAAATCGTACCTAATAGACAAATTAGGATTAATAAGCCTACCAATGTTCAACCCAGACAAATACGTAGAAGACCCACAACACCCGTACCACAACAACCTATCCGCAGCCAGCGGACAAGTAGACAAAGACGTCCAAGCGGCGGCGGAGACAGGTAAATCCCTTGTATGGGACACTACAGCATCTAACCCAGCTAAGATACAGAACCTTATTGACAAAGGGTATGATGTGTATATGGTAATGGTGTACACACACCCTATGGTAGCTTTTATTAACAACTTTTCTAGAGAAAGAAGAGTCCCAAAAACCGCAGTATTCTCTACTTGGAGGAATGTGTACCAACTAATAGGTAGATATACAGACCTACTAGGTGATAACTTTTCACTATTTGTTAACCTTAGACAAGATAAATTTGGAAAAGAAATAGAAGAGTTTAACAAAGCAGCAGAAAGAGGTGCTTCCGGTGTAGCAGATTACCTTGAATCTTATATCGAAAAGACAGGAGGAAAAGAAGCATACGGTTCAACTTTTAGAAAAGCTTATGACCTGCCAAGCGAAGATGCAAAAACAGCTTTTGAAGAGGAAAATAGAAATATTGAATTTGATAGAGAAAACGAATCTATGCATAAAGAATTAAAGAAGTATTGGTTTAAATTTTACGAAAAGAACGGTACCGGTCCTGGTGATGATAAAATGAAGAAGAAGGTAGATACAATCGAAAGAGGATATATCAGGAATAAAGAAAGAGAGAAAGAAGTATTAGTTAATATAGCAGATATGTTAACAAACTCAGAGTTTCAACAACAATTGAAACACTCATCAGAAAGAGAAATTGAAGTAAAAGTACAGAAATTTTTGAAATGATAGCATTATATCCAGGAGCATTTAAACCTCCCCACAGAGGACATTTTGAAGTAGTAAAAAGATTACTAAACGGAAATCATGGAGGTAAGGTATACGATATAGATTCTTATGCAGAAGCAGGTACGAGTGTGCTACAAGGTACTGGAGACCAACTAGATAAGATAGAGAAGGTGCTAGTATTCATTGGAGGAGGTTCTAGAAATGGAATTACTAAAGAAGAGTCGATAGCCGTATGGAACATATATGCTAAATACCTTCCAGGACTTGTAGTAATGGACGGTGAAAAAAACCCGATGTTTGCAGCTAAAGACTATGCTAAAGCTAATGAAAGTGATAAGTTCTATGCTATAACAGGAATTAGGGCGGAAGAGGATTTACCAGATTTAAAAAGAGTTACTACATTTAAAAATAGAGAAAACGTACAAGGATTGGTAATACCAGCAGGTACAAACTCTAATGTTAGAGCAACAGATTTTAGAAATGCAATATTATCAGGAAATTTAGACGAAGTATTAGATTTCTTCCCAGAAGCCTTATCTAGAGATGAGATTTTAAAAATAATGAATATGTTAAAAGCGAGTATAATAGCTGAAATAATGCAAGAAGATCTTGAAAAAAAGCTAAATGGAATGTTTAACGTAGAAGATAAAATCGAATGTGAAAATTGCGATTGGAGCTGGGATATCTCAAGCGGAGGCGATGATTTATATATGTGTCATAAATGTGGACACAATAACGAACCAGCAAATAGAGCTTTAGAAGAAGGTTCTTCTGGCACTGCTATAGCTCCTCAAGGAGTAATGAAATCAGCAGATAGAGTAAAACTTGTTACTTTATATAATAGGTTAAGGAACGTTATTGGAGATCAATACTACGACATAAATTATAATCATGATCATATTATTATAAAAAATAAAGATGAAGACCAGAGGATTGGGTTTGATTATACTCCTTTCATGGGTTCAATACTCGAATACATGATAGACGAAGGAATGAACATAACACCTTTACCGGAAGTAAAGATTAAGAAAGACATAGCTGAATCTTCAAATTTCTTTGGTAAAACAGCTTACTATGACCCAACTAAAAAAGAAGTTGTACTTTATGTACAGGGAAGACATCCGAAAGATGTAATGAGATCATTTGCACATGAAATGATTCACCATAAACAGAACTTAGAAGGCAGGTTAGGGGGAGTAGGAACTACCAATACAAACGAAGACAGTAATTTACTAGAATTAGAAAAAGAAGCATACTTAGAAGGCAATATAACTTTCAGAAACTGGGAAGATAATATTAAGAATTAGTTGCTTTATTGAAGTATTTTTCTTATATTTAATTAAATAAAGGTTATGAAATTAGATAAAATAAAAAAAATAGTAGAAGAAGTCTTTCCTAAGATAGAATTAGATTACGGGTATAGTAAGTTTTTGGACTGTAGCCCTTATGTTGATTACGAAAAAAGTATATATTCAAGATTAGCAGGAGAAGACGATGATGGAACATTAGGAGAAGAATGTCCAGATGCTGAGTATGATAGAATTATAAATTCCATTATTATATACTATCCTCAAATGACAAGCAGGAAACAGATAATAGAAACTCTGATTCACGAATACCAACACTACTTACAATCTCCTAGTTGGATGACTAGGTACTATAATATGGGACATACATACTGTAGCCACCCATACGAATTAGCAGCAACTGCAGAAGAAATAAATTGGAAAAGATATGAAGAATAGCATAGTAGACTTATTAGAAGCACACCCGGTAAAAGAAATCCCTCAGTACAAGATTTATTGCGATATGGACGGAGTACTAACAGACTTTGAATCACGTTTTGAACACTACTCAGGAATGTCCCCGAAAGAATATGAAAACAAGCATGGTATAAAAGCTTTTTGGAACTTAATCGATGTCGAGGTAGGAATAGTATTTTGGTCCGATATGGACTTTATGCCGCAAGGAAAAGCACTTTGGAACTTTATTAGTCCATATTCCCCTGACTTGTTAACATCTCCATCAAGAGATAATAATTCACGTCTAGGCAAAAATATGTGGGCAAAAGGAAACTTAAACCCACAGCCAAAAGTAATTTTTGCTTACTCAAAAGATAAACAAAGGTATGCAAACGAAAATAGTATTCTTATAGACGATAAACCATCTAATATTGCAGAATGGACTGCTAGTGGTGGAATAGCAATCAGGTGTAAAGACGGAGATTCAGCATCAGTTATAAATAAGTTAAAAGAGCTAGGATATGAGTAATGAATCACTCCTTAAAAAAGAGTTTAAGAAATCAGACGTTGAAAGAGTACGTAATTTAGTTAATAAAGACTTTACTTCCGGTACTAAACAACAATCCGGATATAAGAAAGTTCTTAAAAAGTACTCTGAAGGAGATATTTGGGAAGACGAAGGAAGGCAGTGGACTATTCGCAATGGGGTTAAGCAGAATATTACTAAATTAGATGAAGCAAAAAAAGCTTTAAGGATACCCCTTAGGTGTCCTACCTGCGGAGGACCGATGAAACATCACTTAGCAAAAAAAATGTATAAGATACATGGGTTCTGTTTTGACCCTTGTACCGTAGAAATGGAGGCTAATTTAAGAAAAGCAGGATTGTACGAACAATATGAAAAGCGTATGATGCAAGGCAATATGAAAGCATTTGCACACGATGTAGAAAATTGGGCAATAGACCTGGTAAACGGTAAGGACAGCTTTGTTACAGAAGCAGGAGACATAGAGGATTGGCAATCAAACAAAGCTAAAGAAAAGGATATTTTAAAAAATGTACGTCAATATATAACACATCTGTCAGAACACATAAAGTAGGTATATTTATATATAAACATAGAATACCCAATGACACAAAAACAGCTTTTAGAAACTGTACTAATTGAGCTATCCACTATAAAGAAAGGAATGCCTAACGGCGAACTCAAGCAGATGCAAAAGGATATGGAAGAAGTAAAAGATAACATATCAGATCTTAAATTCACTTTACTTAACCCAGACAATGGAGTTATAGTAAATACAAATAAAAATACGGAGTTTCGAGCTATAATGCAAGCAGGAGATAAGGATTTCCAGTTAAAGCTTCTAGAGTTACAAGAGCTTAAGAGATGGAAAGAAGGAGTTACAAAAGCTCTTTGGATTCTTTTTACCGGTTTAGCAGGAGTTATCATTAAGATGTTCTCCGAAATGGTAAAGAATGGATAAAAGACAGAAAGCCTATGAAACTATCAAACCTACTAAGAGAGATTATAAAAGAAAGCTTATGGGCTAATATAAATGCTAAGAAAAAAAGAGGTGAAAAAGCATCACACGGCAATTCAAAAGCATTTAAAGCAGCAAAGAAAGCAGGTGATAAATTAGAGAAATCTAAAAACGAAACTATTACCACTTCGGACAATATTACACTACTAAGTGTTATAGACGGGAAAAGAAATTTAGATAGCGATCAACTACGTAGCATATTTAACGATACTGTTGGAACATTCTACATATATACTAATGAAGAAGGTGAATACGAAGATACTAAAAGAGTAACGAAAAAAGAAGCTTTAGATTATGTAGAGTACTATAACTCTAGACTAAAAGGGGAAAAAGATAAGGTAGAGAAAATTGGTGGACCATTAGGAGTTCTAGGAATAGAATCAGAACTACAATTTAAAGTAGGGGAACTAGTAGCAGATCCAACAGTATTTTCAACTAATGAAGGAGATCATGAACCAATGAATCCCGGTATTTTAAAAAAAAGATTAGGTAAGCTATCTTGCAGTAAAGTAAAGACAGCAAAAGGAAAACTAAAAGATAAGGGTACAACATACGCTAAAGCTCTCCAACGCTACCTTAATTACCAATGCCAATGATATTAACGGAAAGTACACTTAATAGAGACGCTTATTTTGTTAATGCTACAGAGGACGTTAATATACTTAAAGACAGAAACTGCGTAGACTTATTCGATCAGAACGGATACCACTTAACTAAAGCGGAACAGACTTTTTTACCATTTAATGGATACAGTCCTGTAGAAAGAAGACATGAAGATTGTTTAAGATCTCCTTGGCTAGTTTGTGGTAAGAGAGCCGGAGCACATATCAATCATTCAGACTTATTTGAAAGAAAGGGGTATAACGATCACGCTAAGGAGCAACTATTAGCTATAGCACAGACTAATCCAATGTTACATAAGCTAGTTAAAATGAAACCTAAATGGGGTATAGATATATCTATTGATTATGTTTCTGAAGATGCTGTATTTGAAGTCTTTCATTACGAATGGGATTCATTTGATTACGATACATTACTTGAGAAAAAGTTGGAAATTGAACAATTTGTTCTTAATTTAGATTGGGATGATGCAGCTGATAAATTATGGAAAAAGAAAGATGAATGGTATAATTTGGATTTTTTCAAACAAACACAATGGAGAACGGATTACTTCGGATTATCCCCAGAAAAGTTTAAAAACGTTATTTGGGAAGATTAATCTATTTATTTATATAGCTACATAACATATACATATGATGACTTATCAAGAAATATCAAACCGTTTATCTAAATGCGAATTAGCATTATCTAAAATCAAGAACGGAACATACGGCAGTACTATTCCTGCTGACTTAAATAAAACAGTAAAAACATTGGAGGTCTTGAAAGAATCTCTAAACAAGCAGCTAAGCATAATTAAAGAAGAAGAGGAAATGGGAGATGACGGATATGTTTCTACAGATGATCAAGGAGCTGCAGAGGATTTAGCTAACAAAGGAGTTAAAGTAAAACTTACAGCGGAAAGCGAACAAGTAGAATTTCCAGCAGATCAAATTAAGGTAGTAGCTAAGGATGTAGGAAAAGCACTTATTAACGCTTTAAGACAAGCAGGAGATGAATTAGAAAAAATAAAAGCTCATTCTTTTGAAACTAATAGTTTTGAAATATCTGTTAAGTATAAAAGCGATTTTGAAGATGAGTTTTCTTTTCATATTACTAATGATAAATTAGTACTTGTAGACTTTTCTTTTTCTAAGGAATTAGTAGATGTTGGAGTAAAGCCATCAGGGGAAGCTATTATTAATATAGATGTACTTTCAAATGAATTAACAAAGCATTTTAAATCCTTGAATGAATATGTAGTTAACGAAGAAGAAACAGAAAGTCAGAAGTATCTACGTATGTTAGATATGTACAAAAGAGCTTCTAGAATAGATCGAGACGAACTTAGACCTAGATTAGAAAAAGCTGCAAAGCAAATAGGAATTAAATTACAGTTATCCGAAGCACCAGAAGGACTTTTCTATTTAAAAGTAGATATCAGGGATGCTAGGAAAGCTATTGAGATACTAGATGATAGATACAGAAAAGAAGTAACATTCAGCGGTTCAGATACATACTACTTTAACGATCAAACCACTGCATACGATGCTATGATGGATTTTTCTGCTAACGATGTAGTAGTATCAGATACAAACTTAGACTTATTTGCAGAAAATAAACAAATAGCGGAAGGAGATAAAGTCACTTTTGGTTACGATTTAAATGCTATACAAGATGTAATAGATCATTTACTATCTAAGTATAAAGAAGAAGAAGATTTCGTACTCCATATTGGTAGAGGAGATGATTTACCTAATGCTATTACTTTCCCTAGAGGAGAATTTAGAGACGACCACGATTTAAATGACCTGTTAAATGCAGCACAGAGTGATGAAGATAGGTATGATGCATATACTAAAGAAGGAGCAGAACACCCTGAAGGTGGTCATGATCAAGGTGGAGATCTAGATGTAGGACATCAAGATGATGAACCAAGTATGCTTAAAAAAGATGTATACGATATTGCAATTTATGCAGCTAAGTTGTATAAACAGCTTGATAAGTACGATAAAATGGAAGGAGAGGTAGACTTTCCACACTGGTGGCAAAAGAAAGTAACATTAGCTAGACAGTATATCTCATCAGCACAACATTACTTAGATGCTGAAGAAAAACAACCTATGATTGATGCTTTAGCACTTCAGGAAGGCGTATTTGATCAGTTTGATGCTTTACCACCAGGTAGGGGTAATTTAGATTTCAATGACATTCTGTATTTGAGAGGAGCAGTAGCAGACCTTAAAGACGAAATAGCTCAGATACATAGAGATATGGAACAGGAGGCTGAGCCAGAAGGAGGACCAATGGCAGATATGTACGGTAATCTATTAAATAAAGCTGAAGAGAAGTTATATAGAATGCAAAAACAAATTGCAGACTATGATATGAACGAAGGAAAGCAGACAGAAGCAGAATTAAAAGATAAATGGAGAGAGTGGAATAAAAAACATCCTAAAGATCAAGTTGACTGGAATGAATATAGAGAAGAGCATGAAGATGAACTAATAAGCGAAGCTAATATCAACCCAGAAGCAGAAAAATACGTAAAAAGATTTATAAAAGGAGTAGCTCAGAAATACGACTACGGTGAGATGGATGCTGTACACCTTATATATCAAGTACTATCTAACACAGGTTATTTAGATATGAGACTTGAAAGCAAAAAAAGTAAAGCACTTCTAAAAGAATATACAGATCAATCATTTATAGGCTCAGAAGTAATTGATACGGCTAATAAGAATGCACCGGATATGTTCGGAAAGCAGATCTTTGCAGACCTATTACCAAAAGGTGTAGCTAGTGAAAACGATGCAGTAGAAGCTTTAAAAGCTCACGATAAGAGTCCTATCAAAGATAGAATGGGCCGATATGCACCAATGTTTGTACACCTACAGTATCATAACTTAGAGCATGAAGGTGAGAATTACAGAATACATCAAAAACAGTACTATAACAGTAACTTTAAAGATAAAGACCCAGACTTTAATCCTGCAGTAAGTGAAGTAACAATATTTCATATCACAAAAAAAGCAGCAGATAGACGAGATAGTGAAGAGTCAAAAAAGTTAGGTACTATAATTGTTAAGACAGACCAGTACGTACAGGACTTAAATGCTTTACCTGGATTAGGTAAGAGAGTTAGTGAAACAGCAGTTAATGAAGGTAGAGGAGATTTAGAGACAATCATGAGAGTGGTTGAAGATATGGCAGCAGAAGATGGAACTACTGTTGAAGAAGCAGCTGAAGAGATTATTCACATACTTAGAATTACATACGGCTTAGATGCTATGGATGAATCAACAGTTAACGAAGAAGCAACATGCTGCGGTAAATGCGGCAGAGTACATATTAAAGGTAACTGTAAGAGGCCTTTCTTAAAAGGTAAATCTCATTGCAGAACTAAATAAGAAACTATGAAAGTAAAAGACTTAAGAAAGTTAATCGAAGAAGCATACGTACAAGTTCTTAGAGAAGGTTACGATCCTGATCAAATGCAAAAAGATGATGAAGAAGAACATGGAGTAGCTTACGATGACGATGGACGTCCTTTAGGAGAGGCAGAAGAACCAACCCCAGAAGATCCGATAGGTGATGAAAAAGCATCAGAAGAAACAGTGTTAGAAGACGCTACTGATACAATGCTTGAGAAATTTCCTACGTTAAAATTAACTTTAGTTAAATTAATGACAAAGGACTTTAAACAATTTGTAGATACAGTTGACTGGGTGTCTCCTAAGCCAACAACATTTAGAGTAAATTTAGTAAACGGACAAGACTTTACATTAAAATGGTTAGGAAAGAACTTTCAAGCACAGATTTTAGGTAAGAAGTATATGTTAGGTAACATAAGTGAATTCCAACAAGCTTTAGATAAATTAGCTAGACTCTACCAAGAAGCACCACTTAAGGGAGCAGGTGAAGAAGGCGAAGGAGGAGAAGCAGGAGAAGCAGACTTCGGCGGAGGCGGTGGAGGGGACTTCCCCGGAGAAGAAGGCGGAGGAGAAGCAGGCGGTGAAGCTGGCTTTGATGATGGAGGAGCAGATGCAGGAGGAGAAGATCTTGGAGATGCAGAAGTAGATTTCGAAGCAGGAGAAGAACCAGAAGCATAATATAAATTATATGAGCGCTATAGATAAACTATATACAGAATGGGCTTGGAGAACCGAATCAGGTACTCCTAATATGAAAGATCCTAAAGATAAAGCCATATTAGATAGACTAATATCAGAACTATCAGTACCTGGAGTATTAACAGAAGTTGCACCACAGTATGATAGCTACCTAATGGATAACGGCTTTCCTGTTATACCTCAAGCTAAAGGTAAATACTCACAGCCTCAAGGTTCAGGAGATATGAAAGTACATTCTGATGATTTAGCTACTTACCAGAAGATGTTTCCTATGAATGCTGGCGACCAGACAGTCGGTCCAGGGGAATTAGCACTATACTGGCTATACCAGTATCAGAAGAATCCTATTAACTGTTCTGATAACAGAGGCGGTTCTGAACCAGACCTAACAATAGGGTCTGTAAAGGCGGAAGTAAAAGCCTATAAGTCACATAACGGAAAAATAACATTAGGTAAATTCGGTAGTCAAAAAACAAACTTAGTACTACTAACAGTAGTATTCGGAATACAAGCTCTCAGCTCAGTTTTAAATATGGAGTCAGAAGCTAAAGTAGTTAGACCTACAAGCTTCACTAAAGATGAGTTAATTAGAGCTTTTGAATTTTATTTTAAAGTTAAAAACGCACCAGGCTTTTTAGCTGCTGCATCACAATTTGATTTTATTAGATCTTTAAAAGAGAAAATTGATATGGTTGACAGGGTGTTACAGAATCCTAAATCACCTGAAGAAGCTGCTTCTAAGACGTTAGGAAGGATAGCAAAAGAAAAATTTAAAGTAAAACCAGGGTTCGGTAACTATATAGCATCTACTTTAAAAAATGGAGACATTCACTTTTTTCACGTAACTGAAGAAGCATTAGATGTAAACCTACTAGACCATGTAAGTATATCTGCAGGAGAGGTAAAGGTTGACTATATGGCCCTATTTGGGTAAATTAAATAAGTTATGGCACAAGACATAAAAAAAATAATCGCACAGGAATATATCAAGTGCGCTAAAGATCCGGCGTACTTCATGAAGAAGTACTGTCATATTCAACACCCTACTAGAGGTAGGATACTTTTCAATTTATACCCCTTCCAATCAGAAGTACTACACTTATTTAGAGACCAACAGTACATCATTACTTTAAAATCTAGACAGTTAGGTATTTCAACTTTAGCAGCAGCTTACAGCTTATGGTTGATGTTATTCCAGAAAGATAAAAACGTACTAGCTTTAGCAACTACACAAGCAACTGCAAGAAACCTTGTTACAAAGACAATGTTTATGTACGATGAGTTACCTAAATGGTTAAAACTTCCAGCGGTAGAAAAGAATAAATTATCACTTAGACTTAAAAACGGTTCAAAAATAACAGCTAAATCATCTAATGCAGATGCTGCAAGATCTGAAGCAGTATCGTTGCTATTAATAGATGAAGCAGCGTTTATAGATAATATTGCAGAAACATTTACTGCAGCACAGCAAACACTAGCTACCGGTGGACAATGTATGGCACTATCAACTCCTAACGGAATTGGTAACTGGTTTCATCAGACATGGGATAAAGCTGAAGCTGGCGATAATTCATTTTTACCTATAAGACTACCTTGGACAGTCCATCCAGAAAGAAACGAAGAATGGAGAGTACAACAAGACAGGGACCTAGGACCTAGAATGGCAGGACAGGAATGTGATTGTGATTTCTTAGCATCCGGTGATACAGTATTTGAACCAGAAGATTTAAGTTTTTACGAACAAACATACTTAAAAGAACCTGTAGAGAAAAGAGGTATAGACGGGAATTTATGGATTTGGGAACAACCTGACTACTCTAAATCGTATATGGTCGTAGCAGATGTCGCTAGAGGAGACTCTAAAGATTACTCTGCATTTCATGTATTTGACATAGAAACCTGTGTACAAGTAGGAGAATATAAAGGAAAATTATCCCCTAAGGATTACGGAAACGTACTAGTAGCAATCTCAGCTGAGTATAATGACGCTCTATTAGTAGTAGAGAACGCAAATATAGGCTGGGCTACAATAGAACAGATTTTAGAAAGAGAATACCGTAATCTATACTACAGTGCTAAGAGCCAGATGGATACAGTAGAATCATATATGACTAAGTACGAAAGAGATCAACTTGTACCAGGCTTCACAATGTCGGTTAGAACAAGGCCATTGGTTATAGCTAAAGCAATGGAGTACGTACGGGAAAAAGCTGTAACAATACAGTCTAAACGTACTTTAGGAGAGATGAGAGTATTCGTATGGAAGAACGGAAAACCACAGGCACAGACAGGATACAACGATGACTTACTTATAGCACTAGCAACAGCTCTATATGTTAGGGACACTGCATTAAAGCTAAGACAACAGGGATTAGACCTAGCTAGAGCACAATTATCATCATTTACTAACCTTAATGCTAAAAACCAAGCTGTTATATCAACAGTTGCTTCCCAAGGAAATAATCCGTATATTGTTAAAACACAACACGGCCAAGAAGATATCTCTTGGTTAATTAGTTAATAGATATTTATAAACAAACTGTATAAATGGCAGATACTTCACTATTTAAAAGACTAGGTAGACTTTTTTCTTCCGATGTAGTAATAAGAAACATCGGAGGGGACCAACTCAAGATTGCCGACGTAAACCAGATACAAACAACAGGTAAGTATCAAACTAATTCTTTAGTAGATAGATTCTCAAGACTCTATATATATAATAACAAGAATATATTTAACCCAAATCTGAATTATCAGACACTACGTATACAGTTATATTCTGACTACGAAGCAATGGATACTGACCCACTAATTGCATCTACATTAGATATATTAGCAGATGAATGTACATTGAAAAACGATATGGGAGAAGTACTTTCCATTAAGTCCTCAGATGAAAATATTCAAAAAGTACTTTACAACCTATTCTACGACGTATTAAATATAGAATTTAATTTATGGTCATGGACTAGGAATATGTGTAAATATGGTGATTTCTTCCTAAAATTAGAGATCGCTGAAGAGTTTGGAGTATATAATGTACTTCCATATACTGTTTACCATATGTCAAGACAAGAAGGACTTGACCCAGAAAATCCAGGTAGAGTAACATTTCAATTAGACCCAGATGGATTAGCTTCATCTCAAGATCCAAACTATTTGCCTAAGAGTAATAAAAAGGTAGTTGAATTTGATAATTACGAAATAGCACATTTTAGATTAATATCCGATACTAACTACCTACCGTACGGAAGATCTTTTGTTGAGCCAGCAAGAAAGATATATAAGCAATTAACTCTAATGGAAGATGCGATGTTGATACACCGTATTATGAGAGCACCTGAAAAGAGAACGTTCTATGTTAACGTAGGACAGATTCCTCCTAATGAAGTTGAACAGTTTATGCAAAAGACTATCAACACAATGAAAAAGACACCGTACGTTGATCCTGCTACAGGAGATTACAATTTACGTTTTAATATGATGAACATGATGGAAGACTTTTACCTTCCGGTAAGAGGAGGAGATACATCAACAAAAATAGAGACTACTAAAGGATTAGAATACGATGGTACCAACGATATAGAGTACCTTAGAGATAAAATGTTTGCAGCATTAAAAATACCAAAAGCATACTTTGGATACGAAGGAGACTTAAACGGAAAAGCTACTTTAGCAGCAGAAGATATTAGGTTTGCAAGAACAGTAGAGAGACTTCAAAGAATCTTAGAATCTGAACTAACTAAGATAGCATTAGTACATTTATATACTCAAGGATTTAAAGGTGAGTCTCTTACCAACTTTGAAATAAATCTTACTAATCCTTCTATTATATTTGAACAAGAAAAAGTAGCACTACTTAAAGAAAAAGTAGACTTAGCAGGACAAATGATGGACACTAAGTTATTCTCTACAGACTACATCTATGATAAGATCTTTAAATTATCTGAAGATCAGTATATGGAAATGAGAGACCTAGTTGCTGAAGATAAAAAGAGATTGTTTAGAATTACACAGATAGAGAACGAAGGAAACGATCCAGCTAAATCAGGAAAGTCCTACGGTACTCCACACGACTTAGCAACACTTTATGGAAGAAGACAAGGAGATCAGAAAGGTATGCCATTTGGAAAAGTACCTCCTGGCTACGAAGACGAGACGCCTGGCATAGGAGAAATTGGACCAGAAGGAGGAAGACCGAGAACTAATGCATCACATTACGGTACTAATGACGGCTTAGGAGGAAGAGATCCACTAGGAGTACACGGTATGAAAGGAGGATTCGACTCAGACAATGACAACGTTAATGAGCAGGAGAATAAACCTAAAGTTCTTAACACACTTGCTAAATCACTATACTACCAAAACAAAGATTTATTTTCTGATAAAAAGCAAATAATCTTTGAAAGTAAGGAAAAAGAAGATGATAAATTACTTGATGAATCTCAAATTAAGGATTTAGATAATTAATCACTATTTATAAAGGTAAGGTGTACTGTGTGTACAACAAAACAACTAAACAATGCGCATTAAACATAGTAAGTATAAAAATACAGGACTAATATTTGAATTGTTAGTAAAGCAAATTGCATCAGATACTCTCGGTAAGAGAGACTCTGCAGCAGTTAATATCCTTAAGAGGAACTTTACCGGTAAGACAGCTCTAGTTCGTGAATTTAAATTGTATGAATTTATTCTGAAGAATAAGTCCATATCACAGTCAAAAGCAGAATCGATTGTATCGACTATTATAGAAGTAGCACGGAGTATAGATAAAGATGTACTAAAGAAACAGAAGTATAACCTCATTAAAGAGATAAAAGATAACTATAATATAGCTGAATTTTTCTCAATAGGCGTTAAAGACTATAAACCCTTAGCAGCGTTATACTGTTTAATGGAAGCACATAAAGTATCAGATGTTATTGATCCTAACTTTCTAGTAGATAATAAGACCACTATTCTGGAACACCTAACTAAGGTAGGTCAGGATAAAAAGCAAGTAAGAGATACGTTAATAGAAGAGTACTCTAAGTACGATAAAGATTTAAAACTACTTACGTTTAAGATATTATTAGAAAAATTCAACAATAAATACGGATCACTTCTTCCAGAGCAGAAAAATATACTTAAAGAATTTATTACTTCAGTCGATTCTTCTGCTAGATTACGAAATGTAGTTAATGAAGAACTAAAAAAGTTAAGAGCTATTCTGAATGAATTAAAAGGGACTGTCGAAGATGAGATTGTTGCTATAAAGTTACAGGAAATTACGAAAGTAATAAAGCCAGTAGCAAAAACAAAAAGAGTAACTGATGACCATCTAGTTAATATAATGCAATATTACGAACTAGTCCAGGAACTTAAGGGAATATGAAAATAAGCCAATTAAGAGAACTAATTAGAGAAGTAATGCAAGAAGTAAATGAACAGAGCTCTACCAACGCTGGCGGTGCATCATTTACTCCAGGAAAAGGAGCGCAGTATGCGACTCCTAATGCTTTTTATAAGAACGGAAAAAAGAACAGTGCAACTAAGTATGCAGAAAAATTAGGATACAAAGTAGCTAAGACAAAAAAAAGACCACATAACACTAAAATGTTTGACTATCTAGATGAGAACAATACAAGAAAAATATAACGCAATCGCAGAAGGGAACTTCTCTAAATCTCAATTTGTTAAAGACGCAAAAAGAGAATTATCTCAATTTTTATCTCCATTTAATGGATATGATGATACAGTGTCTATACTTAAAAACAAAGGTATCATATACGAAGTTAAAAAGGAAGTACCACAATACGATAAACCAGAACCTGGATACTCTATCGAGACTATAGAGAGAGGAGTGGATTACGAACTAGAAGCAATGGGACTAATGTCAAATGAGACAGTCTCAGAAGAAGATTATGGAAAAGCTAAGAAAAAAGCTGAAAAGAATCTTAAAAAAGATCCTAACCACTACCTACACCTCTTATCAGGAGATTCTAAAAAAGTAGATAAACATGATCAGATGATACCGGTTAAGAAAGGTAACCATGTAGATACTTTTAACGGATTGAAAAAAGCACAACTTAGAGAAGAAGTAGATGCTAGATTAGATCCTTATGAAGATAGAGGTGAGATACTTAAACAAGTAATGGCTCTATTAGTAAGAGAAAAAGGAGCAAGCAGAGAAGAACTTAAAGGCTTTATCAGCACTCATATGGAAGACATATTAAATGCTCCTGATGATGCAGCAATCGTAGATGAATTCGAACAATACATATCAGTTAATAATGATTATGTAGACGAAAAGAAAGGTAAGGATCATGACGGAGATGGAGACATCGACTCAGACGATTATTTAGCTGCTAAAGATAAAGCTATTAAAGGAGTAAAAGAAGTAGGAATGTTTCATGACCCTAGAATGTCAAGTGGAAACTTTGACCATTTAACTCCTAATAAGGAAGAAGAGAATAGCTTTAAAGAAGGAGATAAAATCTCTGTAACTATGAGAGGTACTAAAGCCGATGGACCGGAAGAAGCAACAATAATTGCTATGGATCCATCTGGAGTTGCTATAGTTAAAAATGCAGAAGGACGAGAAGATGAGGTATTTACTAAGGATATGCAACCTGTTCAAGAAATAAATGAAGGTAGACGTAGAAAAACGAAAGGCGGTAAAGTCGTAACAGAAAATGATTACGAAACAGGTGGATATGTAGAAAGTATGGGACCCCTATTTGATAAAGGTGTCAATTTCCTAATTAAAGCTTGGGAAGAATGGAAGATGGGTCCAATGACAGAGCCAGGAATGGTAGAATTTGCTAAAAAAGACGTACTTAATTACTTAGAGACTCAATTTATGGTTGAGAACTTAGAAGAAGATTATAAACCTTCACATAGAGCCTACAATGTTATTGATGGAAAGGGTAATATAGTATATAAAGAACTTCCACGCCACACTGCAATAGAGAAAGCATCAGAAAGAGAAGACTATGGATTCGTAGCAACAGATAGCTTAGCAGAAGATGTTATAGAGGAGCATCAAGAATTAAAAGAAGCTTTCAAAGCTATTATAACTAAGGTACTTCAAGAAGAAATGATCTCAGAAGCAGCAACAGGTAACTTATCTAGAGTAGCTACTTCTTACGATGATTTCGAAGGAATGCAAACAGCTGTTAACAGTTTAGAAAATGTAGTAACAGAAGTTGAGTCATTTTACGCAAAGACTAAAGAAAAAATACAGAAAGTATACGATAGCTTTAAAGACATAAAGAACGTGGAAGGATTAGCAGTAGGTGCTATGTTAGCACCAGCTATAGAATCAGCATTTAAGAAAGACTTAATACCTGTAACAGAAAAAGGGTTTACTAGAGGGTTAGAAATGCCTAAAGTAAAAATGTTAGAAACAGACGGTATAGCAGAAGAAGAATTGGATGAGAAGGAAACAGTTTTTACTCCTATTAATGAGGCATTAAATAAAGAGCTTATTAAGTTTGGACCTGATTTAATGAAGAGATTAAAAACTGCAGGATTTCAAACAGGGTTATTTAAAGGACAGGGAATGGTTCCACCAGAAGCTCAAAAGAAAATTAAAGCTAACCCAAAATTAGCAGGTATTGCATACAAAAGATACCCTGACGGGTATGAATTCCTTGAAGTATCAGTTCAAAGAGAAAAAGGAGAAGAGTTAGAAAAAGTTGCAAAATACTTCTCAACACCAGAAGGACAATATGGACCAGATAAAGATGCGGGATGGGTAGTCAAAAACATTCGTAACGTAAATACTGGAGATATCTACAGAAGTAACATTGGTGGAATGAATGGTTTAGCTACTATAACTTACTTTAGAGCAGAAGAAGCAGACAGTGGTAGGTATGGAACAGATAAAGTCAAAACTACAGATAAGATAGCTGCAGAAGGAAAAAAGTATAAATATACTAAAAAGAGATAGATATGTCAAATGTATTAATAAATGTTACACCATTTAAATCCATCCTTCGAGAATCCAAGGAAAGACCCGGAGTATTCGAAGTTGAAGGAGTAATGCAAAGGGCTGGAGCTAAGAATCAAAACGGCAGGATATACGAGAAAGAGCTCTTAATGAGAGAAGCTAAGAAGTATGTTGATGAATTCGTTAATAACGGAAACGCTTTTGGTGAATTAGATCATCCAGAATCTGCAGTAGTATCATTAAAGAATGCATCTCACGTAGTTAAAGAATTACATTGGGACGGCG
>Ga0209092_10001341_pt1 | contig 24218 bp, 9 predicted proteins | sample FraStrMetagenome_FD_187446 | JGI IMG/M metagenome (GOLD analysis project Ga0209092, IMG submission 187446) | Marine eukaryotic phytoplankton communities from Arctic Ocean - Fram Strait ARC3M Metagenome (SPAdes) (version 2) | ecosystem: Environmental > Aquatic > Marine > Oceanic | place: Fram... | reverse complement strand
ACTAATCCTGCAACTGACAGAGATTCTTTTGATGGTGCTGAATTTATTTGCAGTGGTGTACGTGTTTTCCACGAGTCTCTTTTTCATAAGTTTCCGTTGCAGATATGTAGGCTATTAGTATGTCAGTTTTTTGAACTTCATTACAATTTGAATTACAGCGCAATTTTGAAAAAGTTTATTTTTATTTATTGTTACAGCCTGCCTTAGAGAAAATTATGACAGTCTTTTGAAATAGGTTCTATTGTTTTGTCTGCTGATTAGAACGAATGATTGGATGTTGCTCCTTTTGCAGGAAGTCAACACATCAAGAATAACCAGACCTGATAGAAATTCATAATGTCACGAACGTCATCTCTCAATCGCGAGGAATTTTCCAAACTATCCACCTCCGATTCTCCTCGTCTTATTGCGGCTTGTTGTGGATCCATAGTAACTACTTGGGACTCTTCGAATAGTATTGACGATAAATCAAGCAACTCTTATAATAAATTTTCACCATTTGGAGAAGAGACATGTTTGATTCAAGATCTAGCATGGAATCACAACGGAAACGTTATTGCATCGTGTTGTGATATTCTTCAAAACGCTGAAAGGCAGCCCAATGTAGCTTTGATCAATTCCAACTCTGGTGCTTCGTTTGATTCCTTTTCCTCCAATATTCCCAAAAAAACTTTGTCATCCTCACAATCGCTCAAGTCTGCAATGTCGAAATGTACTTCTGTTAGTTTTGGTGGGAAATCGAGATATCTTTCAATATCATCCACGAATGGGACTGTAGATGTCTGGGATTTGAAAAAGAAAGCCCGCGTTCGCCAATTTCTAAATTCGAAAACTTTCCATGATGGTCAAAGTCAAAAGATTCCCGTATCCAGAGCTTCATTTGATCATACTGATACATATGTAGCTGTATTGTCAGATTCCATCCATGATTCCTCTCTCAAAATATTTAACTTGCGTCAATCTTCGTTACATTCAATTCATTCAACATCGACTTCTCATGGTGGTGGATCATATATGGCCTTCTCTTCTATTCAAACAAACCATGCAGTTGTAGGAACAACCGATGGTACAATGCTCTTATGGGATATTTCTTTGGGCAGTAAAACCACAACGCAAGCTTCACAATCATTAATTGCATCCTTTGAGAATCGTCATTCCAATTTTATCACAGGACTTTCATTCTCCCCTCTTAATCGACTTTTATTGGCATCTTCATCCTTGGATGGAATCATAGCTTTTCATGATCTTAACTCCAATAATACAATTCAGCAAATTAAACCAAATATTCATCAAATCAATACCCTTTCTGCAGGTTCGATAACTACAACAGATACCCCCGTCGAAATTACTTGTCTCGATTTACATGCTGATGGTTTTACATGTGCGGCAGGAACAAATACAGGCCATGTTTTCTTTTATGATTTGAGAAAAGTCTCGGACGAAATACCTCTCAGCGTGAATTTCATAGCCCCAACTAACATTCATGGAATCAACGAAAACAATACACATAAAGTGAACAGCCTACAATTTTATATCCCAAAAGCATCATCATTATCATCATCATCATCATCATCATCAGCCAAAATATCAAAACCAGAAGCTCCAAAAAGTGCACTCAAGAAGAAACTGCATTCAAACGGTTCTACTTCATCCCAAATAGGAGTACATTTTGCGAAAGATCCCACTCAAGAAGGAAAAGAATTCACAAAGTTATTTGGAAAGGACACATCATCTCGGAGCTCATCACAACCACTCTCACCCGCACCAAAAACTCCTCAACATTTGAATACAAATGACTCCTTCAATAATACTTCCAAAAGTGTCTCTTTCCATGAACAATTTGCATTTTTAGAAAATTTCCAAAGGAAAACTCCTTCCCCCAAAAATCAAATAAAAAAGAAGGGCTCACATAAAAAATCGTCTTCCCCTACAGAAACAAGAAAAAGTGATTTTGATTTCACATCATCTCAAATAGACCAAAACATGTCTTTTTCATCACAGATATTGCCTAATGCCCCCACAGAAAAAAAGAACTCAATAGTCGAAGAAGACATCCCTTTGAAGAGCATTCATAATACATCCTCCATAGAAATCATATCCAAAGATATAGATCATACTTCTGCCATAATAGAGTCCATAGAACAACAAAAAAATCCAATTTCATCCCTCATTACAAATTCTAATGAATTAGAGTCATTAGATAGACAGAAGTACAGTGGGAACGATCAAGTAGTTTTGGGAACAAACCATGATATTGATGGTAAACTACTTGTCGATAAGGTACGTCTTTTTGTTTCTAGTTAATCTCTTTGATTTTATTTTATCCCTCTCCTTTCTTAACATACATGATGCTAACATTCCATCATGAACTTGGATTAAATTATAGATAATCATTCAAAATATGGTAAATGATGCCATTGATGTTTTGAGAGATGATGTCGAAATATCATTACGAAATTTACATGTGGATATGATTAGACAATTTCAAGCTCAATCTGATGAAATTAATAAACTCTTACAGCAACAAAAAACTGCCTTAGAGGGAGTAATGAATGAAAATAAATCGTTGCGAGAGGAAAATGAAAGACTGAAAAGAGTTTATTAAAATTGAAATAATTCCTCAGTTCTCTTTAAGTTGAATTAATATTTTTTATAAATGCATAGATCATTTCATTTTAATATGCGGATGGAATTATCGCAACATGTGTAACTTGTACATTATAATCCTCAATTCAACATATTTATCTTCTAGCTGCGCCAAACGGGGTTGCTGAACCAAAGCCGGAACTTCCAAATCCTCCAGATGCCGGTGCAGATCCAAATCCACCTGGGTTGCTGGAAGGTTGTGATGCCATTGATCCAAAACCGCCACTCATACCTGCGTTTCCTCCAAAAGGACTGGTCCCATTTGTAGAGCCAAATCCCTTTGAGGCCGAAGCAGATGATCCAAAAGCTGGTGCACTGCTTCCTAAACCGGATGGTTTTCCAAATCCACTAGATGATCCACCAAATGGACTTGCAGAAGAGGACCCAAACCCGCTACTCCCTAGGGGCGCTGTACTTCCAAAACCACTGCTTGTGCTTGGTGCTGCACCAAATCCTGTTGCTCCAGGAGTGACAGGGGCTGCGACGGTGCTCGATAGTCCTAATATAGAAGGATCAAGATTGTATCGTTTTGCTAGATTTCGTAATAGTTGCTCTTCTCTACCTTCATATTTTTTCATTAATTTGTCGATCTCAGCAATCTTGGCTGGATTAAATTTCTGATAGAATGCTACTAAAATTTCTCGAGTAGATTTTCCACCGAAAGATGCAGGTGCTGAAACTGCTGCAGGACTTCCAAAAGGTGAGGAACTCGTATTTGAAGTAGTAGATCCAAACGGTGCTGGTGCTGGAGCTCCAAATGGGGACGAATTGGATAAAGGTGGTTTGCCAAATGGGGATGGTGCTTGCGCTGTTTTACCAAATGGAGTTGAAGCAGTATCGGACATCAAATTTGTTTTCGTCTGACCAAAAGGCGAAGAAGCTGGAGCTGAAGTATTTCCAAATGGGGACTGAGCTACTGCACTCGGTGTGTTAAATGGAGAAGAAGTTGGTGCAGAAGCATTACCAAATACTGGCTTGTCATTGGAAGTCGCACCAAATGGAGATGGAGAAGGTTTAGATGTGCTACCAAATGTAGGTTTATTTGTCGATGATGGCCCAAAAGTTGCCTGACTAGTTGTAGAAGGATTTCCAAAAGGCAGAGCAGAAGCATTTGAATTTGACCCTTCAGTGAATGCCGATGATCCAAAACTACTGCTCATAGAAGTCGTTTTATCACCAAACGAAGCGCTTGAGGTCGTTATTTTATTTTCCCCTGATGATGGCGTGACAAAATCAGTAGATAACGATCCTTGCTTTTTGCCACCGGGACTTCCTTCATAAGAATCCAAAGGATTTTTAACCTTATACTTATTTGCTAATTTACCAATCATCTCTTTCTCTCGCCCCTGATAAGAAATAGTATCAAAAATAAGTTAGCAATTGAAACTCGAGTAAAATACTTGAAAAACAAATGTTCATACCTTGTATTTCAATAGAAGCTTATCAACTTCTCCAAGTTTTGAGGGTCTATGTTCCTTGTAAAAATTAAGAACGACATCGCGGTAGTTGGGATCAGAGCCCTTTGTCTTTACTGATTGAATTTTATTCTTTGATTCGGAATCTTTTGGTTTGTTATCATGCGTTTCATGATTTATTCTCTCATTCCTGGGCGGTAAAGTAGCTACTGAACCATCCTGCTTGTTAGGGATCTTAGAAGGCTTGTCTCTATGCGTATCTTCAGTCAATTTCAAACTGGTACTTGAAGCCCCAAATGATACTCCTGGCTTACTTACATCACTTCGTTTTGGTGTACTGACCTTGGAACTCTGAACTTTATTGGAAAAAATGGCACTATTTTTTGTTGTGGTGGTTTTTGCTATCACTGTCTTTTCCTCGTTTTCCTTAGATGCTTTGTCTCCTGTCAGTTTAGTCTCCCATGCTTTTGTAGCTTTATCGGCTGTTGTTCCCAGCATAGCTTTTAACGAGACGAATACGCACGTGTTGGTGAAAAATGTAACAAGCAAAGAATAGCTTAACAATAGAGAAAACTCAAATTGATCTTACCAAAAACTTTCTTTGATCCTACACTCATATCAATTTCTTTCCTTGACTCAGGTACACTAAAAGAAATCTTCCCAATATTATTTATGTCAACATCTTCAGAGATCCAACTAGATTTAGATCCTGTCGTGCTTAATGGGGATGTAAACACTGGCTGAACGGACGAAGATTTTTTTGAGGAGGCTTTTGACGCTGACTCTGACATGCTCATGAGTTTTGAAGTTGTGTTTTGTCTCCAGTTTAGCATTTTTTTTGATTTTCCTGGTAGCTTCTTTTCTTGCGCAAGTTTGATTCGTTCAAATATCTTCACAGGCGCATCTTTTTCAGATGCCTTTATTTTTTGGAAGAAAAGCTCACTTCGGCCCGGATTTGATGATTCAAGACTTTGGCATGGATTATCTTTCTTGACATTTCCATCATTAGGAACAAAAGGACCAGCAACAGGAATCAGTTTTCTTCTGCCCCCTTTGCTACGACTACTTCTCACTCCACCTTGCATACTTGCAGTTTGTGATTTCGATCCAATTTGAGTACTTATCTCAGTTGTAGACATCTTTTGAGAGAGATCTTCTATTTGCTTCTTCATTGTGGTCATAAAAGCTTCATATTTTTTAGTCTGGTCAAATCCGTTCTTTAGAGCGTTAAAGAGAGCATTATTAGCTCTAGATGAAAGATCGTTTTTAACTTGTTGGCCAGATCTATCATAGTTGTTGCTGACACGATTGGTTCCAAAAATTCGATTTGACAAAACGAATCTGTCTTGAAGTCTGATAAGATTTTTCTGTGTTTTAATTGTTTTTGCCCTCATACATCTCCGCCTAAATTCAGATTCTGGGTCTAGCGGTAGATGACGCAAGTCGATCGCAGTCTTGTCATTATTTTCGATCAATAATTGGGATTCTTTTGTTTGCCTATCCAAGTCATCTTTAACACTCATGAAATATACAAGATGCTGTTTTTGCTGGTCAATTTCTTGGCCTAGATGCATACCTTCGACTTTACTTGTTTGAGTCGAATCGATCAAATCTTCTAATTGTGAAATGAATTTTTCTGGAATTTCCCCATTCAGATTTTCCGATGAAGAGCTTTCACTGGAAATTCTTTCACGTTTCATTCTCAATGAAATCATTGCATCATGAAACTTATTGATACCTTCCCATACCTTAGCCTCATAATGTGTTGATGCATGAAATACTGATTGAGCCTTCCTAGGTTCATTATTTGATTTGTTTCCAGAAAATTTCTTTGGTGTGGTCATGGACATGGGTGGATATCTACCTTTAGAGGATGAATTGTTTTTTTCATGTACAATTTTAGGTTGAATCGATGATTTTGATTTACTCTCGTCCTTGGAAATATTCTTCTTGGCATCATTGAATGACTTAGGAGCAACTGAAGAAATAGGAGGGTATGAAATTGATGCTTTAGGTTTAGCCTGACCAGAATAAAATTCTACTGAGCCGAATGGCTTAGGTGCAACAGTTGAAATTGGTGGATACCCTCCTTTCGAAGATAAGTTTAGATTCACCGTTGATGAAGGTTGCGTGGAATTGTTTTGACTAGGTTCAACAACAGAATTTGAAACATCCCCAAAAGTTTTATTTTTAGAAAGATTTGAATTGAATTTAGATGAAGAGTTGGCTGATGAAATAGTTGCTGCAAGAGCACCAAATCCAAACGCTGTGGAACCTTTCTCGTTTGAAGCACTTTTGGAGATAGGACCTGTTTTGAATGGTGACTGGTTAAATGATGAACTGGAAATACTTTCAAATCCAGAAGATGCACCACCTGAAATTGCACCAAAACCAACATTTACATTAGATTTGCCAGCTCCCGAAAACGAATTGAATGGGGACTTCGATGTTGCTGTGGAGCTCTCACTAGAAGTAGCTTTTGTTGCTGATGTCTGACCAAATGGCATTGGAGCAGCAGCTGACATAGGAGGATATACTCCAATACTAGTTGAAGGTTTTGCGGCTGATGATATTTTATCTGCTGTAGCTGATCCAAACGGCTTAGGAGCAGCAGCTGACAATGGAGGATACCCTCCGCTAGATTTACTGCTAGATGATGTCTTCGCTGAAACCCCAAAAGGCTTTGGAGCAGCAAATGACAAAGGAGGATATACTCCACTGCCACTTGCACTTACACTAGAGGTTTCTACTTTTTCATCTCCTGCAGCTGATCCAAACAACTTAGGAGCAGCAGCTGACATGGAAGAATATAATCCGCTACTAGTTACAGTTTTAAGAACTGATGATTTTTTATCTGCTGTAGCTGATCCAAAAGGTTTTGGTGATGTTGCAGACATTGGAGGATATCCTCCGCTAGATTTACTGATAGATGAAGCACTTGATATAACCCCAAAAGGCTTTGGAGCAGACGCGGAGCTCTTATTAGCGGATTTTTCTGCTGTTGATGATTGACCGAACGGCTTAGGAGCAGCAGCTGATATGGGAGGATAACCTCCACTACCAGTTGCAGGTTTTGCGACTGGTGCTTTTTTATCTGCTGTAGCTGATCCAAATGGCTTAGGAGCAGCAGCTGACATTGGTGGATACCCACCTCCTGTTGATGTACTTGAGCTAGACACTGATCTCTTCTCATTGGTGCTTTTCACTGTTGATGGTTTCGAGTCTCCTCTTGCTTGCCCAAAAGGCTTTGGTGCTGTTGTCGACATTGGAGGATACCCTCCGCTTGAGTGACTGCTAGATGATGCCTTTGCGGAGCCCCCAAAAGGCTTGGGCGCCCTTGTTGCCATCGGAGGATATGCATTGGATTTTTCCGTCGACTTACTTTCTTTTTTCGGGGTATTTTCTTTCTTCTCTGTCACAGATACATATGTAGAAGATGAAGGAGGTACTCCAAAAGTAAAGCCTGATGTTGCTGGAGTTGAAGTAGATACCGAAGTTGATCCAAATGAAAAGCCTCCTCCTGTATTTGATTCTGATTTGATGGCTGTAGACGGAGAAAATCCAAAAGATGTACCTCCTGTTCCTTGTTGCGCAGAAGTCCCCCCCGGTGCTGTTGCATTGGTAGAAGAACCTCCAAACGAGAACATATTACCTGGCGATGCTATTGCCGCAGCTCCTCCGAAAGTAAAGCCTCCTGCACCAATGCCTGATCCAGTATCTTTCTCATTCTTTTCCTCCTCTTCTGCTTTAGCTTTATCTTCAAAGCCTGGCCGAACACTCTCACAAGCTGCACACTTGTATGTCGATACCTTGTTTGTTACCATACACACTTGACATTGCCATGACTCAACATCTACTTTAAAGATATTTCCCCAGCCTGAAGATTCCTCTTTGCTTACTTTATCTTCTTCACTTTCTCTGTCTTCACGGTCGTCCTCATGTTCGTCGTAGTCGCTATCATAGCCATCGCCAAACAACCATTCAATATACCAAGATACAAAAGCTGATTTGGTGATTGCACCATCTACGCTCAGCTTTTTGATAGTGCGTCTATGTTCCTCCTCACAATATGTGGTTCCCATGGATTCCATCAAGTCGCCAAACTTTGTTGAATCTATTGATATTCCTCCATTGGTACACATTGCAGAGAAAGCCGACTGGGCCTTGTTCATTTCCTCCTCTCGTTCTTCTCGTTCTTCTGTATCCAAGGAATGAGCTGAGGAGTCTGTGTCATCGTCTTCCACAAGATTGCAGTACCATACCGCAAACAAAGCTCGATGTATTGATTCTGTGTTGTGAGGATCGACGAGTTTGATTTGCTTGTCCATTTCATCTCCATGAAAGCCTTCTCCAAGCTCGTCCAAAAGTGCTTCGAAATCAGATATAGGTAGCTTTTTGGTGTGATTATTATCCAACTCATCAAATACTTCACATGCGCGTGTAGCAGCAGGAGTATTAGGAATATCAGGAAGAGCAGGAGCTGTATCTTTGTTGTCATTACTGTTGCTTTCATCAGCATAATTTTTGTCCTTCTCAGCTACAGTGCTCGATGGTGTATTGGAGTTGTTGGGATTGTCTGATGTGATAGTCGAGGGTTGTGAAAAGAGTGGCTTCACCATGGATGATGGTGTCTGATTGGAATTGCTACCGAAAGGCTTATTACTGGTAGAAGAAGGTCCTCCAAAGCCTGTAAAGGCGCCGAAAGGATTTGGTTTGGAAGCAGGACTAGGACTAGGACTACTACCAAAGCCTGTAGTCGGTGTAGATGATGCAACTGCAGCCAACGCTCCAAAACCTCCTGCTCCCAATGATTTGGAAGGTGATGTACTTCCAAATTGAAAGCCAGAAAGGCTAGCTTTAGATCCTGATCCAAATGCAGGTGTGGAAGAGGACGAAGTGTTTGTAGTGGTGTTGGTGGGAGTAACAGGTGTCTTTGGTTCCGTTTTAGGTGTAGAAGACGTTGCTCCAAAGCCTCCAAATGCAGTAGCGGTTTGACCAAAAGAAAAGTTAGCTGTCGTAGAGGGAGCAGATGAGCCAAAACTGGAAGATGATCCTCCGAAAGGTTTTGGTGCTTCCATTGATATAGGAGGATATCCTCCGGTTTTTGGTATTGAACTAGAAGTAGACGCGGAGCTCTTATTAGCGGATTTTTCTGCTGTTGATGATTGACCGAACGGCTTAGGAGCAGCAGCTGATATGGGAGGATAACCTCCACTACCAGTTGCAGGTTTTGCGACTGGTGCTTTTTTATCTGCTGTAGCTGATCCAAATGGCTTAGGAGCAGCAGCTGACATTGGTGGATACCCACCTCCTGTTGATGTACTTGAGCTAGACACTGATCTCTTCTCATTGGTGCTTTTCACTGTTGATGGTTTCGAGTCTCCTCTTGCTTGCCCAAAAGGCTTTGGTGCTGTTGTCGACATTGGAGGATACCCTCCGCTTGAGTGACTGCTAGATGATGCCTTTGCGGAGCCCCCAAAAGGCTTGGGCGCCCTTGTTGCCATCGGAGGATATGCATTGGATTTTTCCGTCGACTTACTTTCTTTTTTCGGGGTATTTTCTTTCTTCTCTGTCACAGATACATATGTAGAAGATGAAGGAGGTACTCCAAAAGTAAAGCCTGATGTTGCTGGAGTTGAAGTAGATACCGAAGTTGATCCAAATGAAAAGCCTCCTCCTGTATTTGATTCTGATTTGATGGCTGTAGACGGAGAAAATCCAAAAGATGTACCTCCTGTTCCTTGTTGCGCAGAAGTCCCCCCCGGTGCTGTTGCATTGGTAGAAGAACCTCCAAACGAGAACATATTACCTGGCGATGCTATTGCCGCAGCTCCTCCGAAAGTAAAGCCTCCTGCACCAATGCCTGATCCAGTATCTTTCTCATTCTTTTCCTCCTCTTCTGCTTTAGCTTTATCTTCAAAGCCTGGCCGAACACTCTCACAAGCTGCACACTTGTATGTCGATACCTTGTTTGTTACCATACACACTTGACATTGCCATGACTCAACATCTACTTTAAAGATATTTCCCCAGCCTGAAGATTCCTCTTTGCTTACTTTATCTTCTTCACTTTCTCTGTCTTCACGGTCGTCCTCATGTTCGTCGTAGTCGCTATCATAGCCATCGCCAAACAACCATTCAATATACCAAGATACAAAAGCTGATTTGGTGATTGCACCATCTACGCTCAGCTTTTTGATAGTGCGTCTATGTTCCTCCTCACAATATGTGGTTCCCATGGATTCCATCAAGTCGCCAAACTTTGTTGAATCTATTGATATTCCTCCATTGGTACACATTGCAGAGAAAGCCGACTGGGCCTTGTTCATTTCCTCCTCTCGTTCTTCTCGTTCTTCTGTATCCAAGGAATGAGCTGAGGAGTCTGTGTCATCGTCTTCCACAAGATTGCAGTACCATACCGCAAACAAAGCTCGATGTATTGATTCTGTGTTGTGAGGATCGACGAGTTTGATTTGCTTGTCCATTTCATCTCCATGAAAGCCTTCTCCAAGCTCGTCCAAAAGTGCTTCGAAATCAGATATAGGTAGCTTTTTGGTGTGATTATTATCCAACTCATCAAATACTTCACATGCGCGTGTAGCAGCAGGAGTATTAGGAATATCAGGAAGAGCAGGAGCTGTATCTTTGTTGTCATTACTGTTGCTTTCATCAGCATAATTTTTGTCCTTCTCAGCTACAGTGCTCGATGGTGTATTGGAGTTGTTGGGATTGTCTGATGTGATAGTCGAGGGTTGTGAAAAGAGTGGCTTCACCATGGATGATGGTGTCTGATTGGAATTGCTACCGAAAGGCTTATTACTGGTAGAAGAAGGTCCTCCAAAGCCTGTAAAGGCGCCGAAAGGATTTGGTTTGGAAGCAGGACTAGGACTAGGACTACTACCAAAGCCTGTAGTCGGTGTAGATGATGCAACTGCAGCCAACGCTCCAAAACCTCCTGCTCCCAATGATTTGGAAGGTGATGTACTTCCAAATTGAAAGCCAGAAAGGCTAGCTTTAGATCCTGATCCAAATGCAGGTGTGGAAGAGGACGAAGTGTTTGTAGTGGTGTTGGTGGGAGTAACAGGTGTCTTTGGTTCCGTTTTAGGTGTAGAAGACGTTGCTCCAAAGCCTCCAAATGCAGTAGCGGTTTGACCAAAAGAAAAGTTAGCTGTCGTAGAGGGAGCAGATGAGCCAAAACTGGAAGATTTGCTTCCAAAGCTAGGAGATTCTGTCGATTTGCTGCTTCCAAAACCAAATGCGTTAGTGTTTTCAAAAGAATTAAATGGGTTTTGGGTAGAGGACGATGTTATAGAACCGAAAGCAGGAGTGGTACTTTCTCCACCAAATGAATTTGTCAAAATTTTTTGATTGGAAGAAGATGATGGAGGTGGTGCAGCAAAAGGAGAGTTATTTGTTGATGATGCAAACGATTTCTCTGCTTTTTTTGTTGGTGATGAAAATGGTACGAGCGAGGATGTAGGAGTTTCTGATTTTGGCCTTGATGTAGGTTTAGAAAGGGTTGATGAGTTTGGCTGGTTTGGGTATAATTTATTTGGAACTGGTTGCAAATTTAAAAATGGAGGCATTAAATTAGGTGGAGTATTGAGAGAACATGCAAACTCCATATCCATAATATGTTCCAAACGAAATGTGGATAGTGATCCATCGGTAGCAGGTAATGCTAACACAGAATCACCATTGTCAATAAGTGCCGATGTGATACCTGTAGGATAAGCATACTCATCATCATCATTGGTTGGTGTTGTGGCGTTCACATTTTCTTGAACTTCTACTAACTCCCAAGATTTATGAGAGTTCGAAACAAGCACAGCAATCTCATTTGAAACATTGCAGGAAATTAACAGTAAGCCTGGATTATGATCATTGGGTGTATGTATTGGAACAAAGGTAGAGTGGAAAGCATGACGTCCGTTTTTGGGTATAGAGAAAAAAGGTAAAACGTCACCAAGATCGCTCCATTGATTGACAACATATTCTGTTGTTGGATGTTCTAAATTTGCAATGTACAGGCTGGCTTCATGCATATTAGGATCAGAAGCATCTTCATCATCGCTGAAGTCGTCATCGCTATCATCTTCACCTTGAATAATTTTGCAAAATCCAGCGGCCATATTTTTTCCTTCATCGAACCAGTGTAAATGAGTACATGAAATGAATCCTTCTTCTTCGTCATTATCAGGGAGAGGTGGTTGTACTGTATGAACAAGCCGCAATTGACCAGATATAGGCGAGAAGGAGAGGATTTTGATCTTTGCTTCATTTGTTCCGACAGCAAACACTAGAGATTCATTCATTTCAGACGCAGTTTTTTTCGTATTCCAGGTAGCGCAGGTAATCTGTCCTAGTAATTGTTTGTGGGATTCAGATTGTAACATGTTTGAAGGAGATTGACTTTGAGCTGCGTTGTATATATACAAGGTATTGTCGAAGGAATCGGCAAGTATTAAAAAGTATCCTGTCGACGAGAAGGCGAGACTGCGTACAGGACCAGCTCCAGCTATAGATTTTGCTAATCCGTTTGTGGCTTTATCAATATGTTGAGACGATTTCTCAGATTGATGTGTATGGGCATAATTTAGATTCCATCGATGAGTTATGGAAATATTTTCAAGATCATTTTTATGAGTGGATGTGACGTCGAAGCAAAGCAGAGAGCCATCATCACATGCAACAGCAACCATTCTACCATCTTGAGAAACCGCCAAATTGACAATCTGACAAGAAGTAGATTCTATTGGCGATCGCGCTATGACTTCACAACCGTTCTGATTGAATTTTATGGCCTCGACAGAAGAGCCCTCGGAAGCGTTGTTGGCGCGAAAGATCAATCGACTGAGAATTCCATTACCATTCTCACATGGACTAGCCAATGTATTTATCCCTCTAGCATTCGGCTGAATGGAACGTTCTTGCTCCTTATTGTTGCTGTTTTGATGTATTCCTAATAAACGAAAGACAAGTGCTTCATCTAAGGGCATGTCATATTCATCTCCACCACCCATTCCTTCAACTGATCGATAAACAAGGCCAATCGTTGATCACTTTCAATTTTTTTATTTGATATTCAAAGATAAATGATCGTTGGAAAACCCAAAAATAGAGCTTCTATAGTTACATATGTAGTCAACATTTCAATTCCAATCCGTTTCATTAAATTCCTTCTGAATCGTCAAGAATATATGATATATACGCAATGATAAGAATCTCAAATTAAATTTATACACTTCTTACTACCTTTCAACCCAAATTATCTCGTTTGTGCGTGACATTTTTTAATCTCAATACAAATAAAGACTTGACGTCACACGATAAAGTTAACTATATCATCCGATGCAGAAACAAAAAGATACCAAAAAATCAAATTTTTTTTACGTATTCTTATTATTATTATTATTATTATTAATATACATAAAAAATAAACAAGAACATTCGACATCGAGATACGATTTGCCATCACCACTGTGTCTGCTGTTGTCATGACTCCCGACCAACCAATTGAAGTCATCCAACTTACATAGAGTTAACATATACAGACTGATAACTGCGCAAACATCTTCATAATGCCATTTCACGAGTCACAATGCCCCTTACTATGTGTTTTTTATGCTGAATTCGATAATGTGGTTGGGCCCATCGTTTGTCGTCAAACTCCCGAAGATTTTATGAATTTGGATATTAATACCTCAATCAATGAAATGCAAGATTTATTGAAGGAATTCTTTCTTTCCAACTGCAAAAATGAACTATCTTCATCTCTTCCTCAGAATCAAGCAACATCACAGAAAAAAGAAACGAATGAAATAAAAGATAAAAATAATGGTTCACAAAAAAGACAAGAAACACCACCACCTTCGTTATCATCCTTTTACAATACCCCTTCCAACACAATACATATACATCGAAATCTTCAACAGCAACATCAACTGCAACAGCAGACTCCATATCATCACCAGCACAGAGATAACAGCAGAGATGGAAATAGTCTCTCAATATTTGATGCAACATGTGAATATATCATCACTGGATCAGAATTAGCTGGTAAACTCTTGTGTCTAAATATATCTGATATACAAATCATATCCCGACCAACGGAAATTATCAATGATCGATATGAGCGAAATTCACTCAGATTCAGTGTTGGCTTTGTTTTAAGAAGTCGTTGTGACGCAAGACCATATAAACCCGTATTGACCAAGCTAGCCGAAATTTTGCGTGTTATGGAAATGGAATCCAGTTATTTGTCAAACCTGCAGCATCATAACATACAAAAACCATTTCATATGAGTAATAATAGCAGATATAGTAATCGCTCCAATTCACATCCTCCACCCTCTCCCTACTCCAAATCCAATAATAATGACAACTACCGCAAAAATCAATCTATCCATACCACTTTTAGATCTATGGAATTGCAACAAGTCTTAAGCACTATTTTGATTCAATTGAACTCCACCAGAGCTGAATGTAATCTTTTTCTTGATGAAGCTAATGCACTGAATATCAAGCTTTATAATCCACCAAACCCCCCTGCATTCCCTCTTGAAGATTATATTGTCCCTGTCCTTCTTCGCCCCGAATGGCAATTACAATTGTTTGATTGGGACTTAACTGTAAATTGGATAGTGCCGCATATTGATGGAGACTTGCATATTAAACAAATAGCTCAAAATCCTGATGTAGATATGGATATGGAAATGGTTCGTGCTTGTTTGAGGGTATTAAAACAGTATGAGGTTGTGGACTTTGTGGATATTTTTCAATATTCTAATTTGTATGAATGTACTTCGGAAGCATTGGATATACTGTCAAATACCTATCTTTCCTCATCCTCCATTCCTACTTCAACATCGTCAAGTTTATCCGTATCGTCAGATGCATTGAGTCACTATAAAAATGCTCAATTATTAAATGAAGCATTTGAATTTGTATGCAAGGTTGCAAAGAAAGACGATCTTTTAGCAGCATCTGCAAATATCCCAGCAAGTGATACCAACTTTTCTAGATCCTCTTCTACAGCAGCCACAGCTCCTAATCAAGGAGCAAGTTATTCATTACCGAAAGATTATTATATGAACATTGCAATATCAAGGAATTCTTCCTCTTCCCCATCTGCATCTCTCTCTTCAAGTGCAGGAACTGGCAATATAAGGTCGCCTACTACATCTACTCTTCAACATCCTTCTATTGTACACCCGCATCCATCTCACCAAAGTCCTTATATTCACCAACCATTGCATCATTCATCGACAAGTGCAATTCCATCTTCTCTATCTGGGAGGGTAGTTGTCCCATCATCTTACCCCCCAATAAAAAAATCTATGCCAAAACAGACCACGCAGTTTACTTATAATTCCTCATCTACCAATCAATCTCATTCTCAATCACACAGTCAAGATAATGGTGCATTCATGCCCAACAACGCCCACTCCAACATACATACAACAGTAGCAGGTCCGACGCCCATGTCAAAATCTTTTACGAACATTAAAGAAAAACGTAAGATTGAGGAATACCGTTTATTAAAAGCTGCTTTAGCACAATTGTATTGTGTATGTCACCGTAATACTTCGTTCGGGGATATCATTTTGTCCAAAATGTCAATGGGAAAGAAAAATAATGATGAAAATGTGGTGCATGATGATGACAACCATGAAAGCGAACGACATGAAGAAAAGATAAATTCAAATATTGGTACCGACGACCATCAATTACACTCTATTTTAAAAAAAACAGGCCAACCAGAAAATGATAAACCAAAGCTGCATGGTAATGACTATGATCAAGAATTCAAAAGCAACTCAGCTTCCTCATCTAATCATAACCAAGCTCCTTCATCTTCAGCTCAAAAAAGATTGTTTAGGCAATCTTCTAAGGAAGCCAAAACAGCTTTGGAACCGATATTAACTGCAGAGGAATGGTGTCAAGCTCTGGCTGTATTCGACCATCGCCGTTTCATTACTTTCGGCATTATACATGGATGGATTCGACGAATCCATTGTTTCCCTTTTGCTTACAATATCTATACAACAACCATTTCACGGAACACGACAGAATCAAGTGATAATCATGTTTATGACAATAAGTTGAACAAAGCGGAAATGTCTGGGTACGATCCTTTTTTAGAAAGTAAAACAAGTAAGCAACTATCTCTGTTAACATCTTCACTGCAAGCTATGAATGCTCCCAAGAGAGAGGATTTGAAAAATATAAGAAATAAAACAAGTGATGTAAATCCATTGATATCTACAAAAGAAAAGGAGACACCAATGATATCACCAGGTTCATCAGCCCCATTTGAAGACCCTGATAGAAAGTTAGCATATAAAATAGCAGAAGCTATGGACGGAACAAAATGTGATGATGAGTTATCTTGCATATTTGGTATGAATATGCAGCAGCTCGTGAATATTGTCAAAAGGGCTGGAACAAAAGACGTCGCAATGATTTATTCATCTATTGATAGACAGTAAATAATTTCGTCTTTCTCTTTTCACACCAAATGACTGGAGACATATTCCTAAATACAATATTGAACCTTTCAGTTGTAATGCCACAACTGTTGATGAAAGTTTTATCAAACATTTCCGGTACATCACATATATTTATTTACTAGACGCCAAAAACAATCCTGATTCTTAAATTAGTAATTCGACAGTGTCTGTAAGAACACCGTTTTCAAACTACCAGAACTGAATTAAATAACCGAAGTTTGCTTTTGACAATGTTAGTGAATTTCTAGGAGGAAGTCGAGGACAAATAGACGGTCACGTAGACATGAGCTTTCAACACTTAATATCTTTTAGAATGTCTTCGTAATCAACACCTCGATGGTGATCGAAAGATTCCTGAATGCGAAACGTATGTAATCGATCAATCTCCGTTCCATCAATCGAGAGCCAAAAAGGTGCTACTTGTCTTACCAATACCTCAGTAATTCAAACAATTCTACCATAAAATGAAATTGAAAACTATAAGCTCCATTTTCATCATTTTATGTAAACTCTCACACGCTGTGGCAATATATCTATCATGAGAGTAACAAAATGAAAACGATAAACTGTAGGCTTGTTAACTTTAACCCTAAACCTGACTCGTATGGATAGTGCCCACAATTATTCGCTCCACAATATAAGAGTTCATATACATCAAATATCATAATACATATGAGTCGATGATAAGATAACGACCTCATTCCCCTGAAAGCTACAACAAGAACACTTCAAAGGGTCATACACGTCAAAAATGTATTGTAGCAGCAGTATGACATCTTTGTTTTTAAGGCATCTGAAAATGGCGTTGGGCATTAAATACTCACGTGATACATATTTATTGTGCCAAAATGATGAGATATGAAGAATTTCACTTAAACAGTTTTTGTAGCAGTCAATGTTTATGCTATGATCACCCCATCAACCAACACATTAAATGATATTTTCAGTGTTGGAAATATTAAAGTGCCTGCGAGAAGTGAAGTGAATACGTATTGACAATGTATATTTCTGGTAAATAAAGAACTTTTGAAACGTGAAAGAAGAAAGCGTTTTTGGGATTGACAGGTTGTTGGATTATTGCGAAGGTTCCTATTATTAGCTCCTTTATTCGACATCACTTTGGATTCATTTTGTTGAGGAATATCACACCATATAAGTTTGGTGGGAAAGCGAACTTGAGGCGGAACTTTATCGTTGACCGAAATATTTTTTTGGTTCAGCAGCGATCAGCATCAACACATTTCAGTTTTGAAAATAAGTTCTCATTTTTCTCAGGAAATATTCAATTCTGGAAAACATCAGTTATATCATCAAAATCAGGAGATTTCACTCTATCTAAAAAATTATCTCCATCGGTTTTCATCATAAATTCCAGATGAGCAACTCAACTTCTGGTTCGGGAAGGCTCATTCGGATCGTTTCAATAATTTTCGTGTCAAATTCTTTTCTTAATCTTTTCAGCAGACACAAAGAAACAAACGTGTTGAGAATGTATTCAACCTACATACGCAGATATCGTATATTGATAGAATCAATAAGAATCCATATCTACGTAACTATAGGTATTCCACAGAGTTTCTACGTACGAGAGGAAAATACATGAAATTCGAAAGTACGCACATATGTAGTAAATATGAGTGATATGCTCTACATCCTTCTGAACTCGGCAGTAAATAAAGAAAGAAATTCTAATAAATTTGCTGATAAGCCGCCCACTCGATTATTACCTCCGGGTCGTATCGTCAACTTTAGGCCTTCCCAAATTCATCAACTTCAAACTTACCTGCTGTGTCTACCAACAACCGTACTTGTCCAAACATATCTTTCCTCTCACTTTTCTTTTTAATTTGATATTTCGATATCTAAAGATAATTTCAAAGATTCACTTTGATTAATCAATTTCGAGAGATCTATCCTATACCCTTTGTCCTCGGATCATCTAATTTCCCGAGTTTATACCAGTTTCCTTTATTACATATCTCGCCCTTTCACGAGATTTGATGTAGCTATTGACTCGTTTTCCCCATCTCCTTTTTCAGAGATGCTTTACTATTATTCACTCTCAACAAAGATGTATCATTGTATGTATTTTTTCGTACCAATTCGCTCCTTTTATTTCATCCCTTCATATTTCACAGCTATAAGTTCATATCTTCTTTTTATTACAAAACTGTTTACATTTCCCTTACCAACGTTCACCCAATTCTATATGTTATACGAAGCCCTTTTCCAATCGCTTTTCTTTTATGTAAGAGAAATCAACAACTTATACGTCTTCTTCACGTTTTTCTGCTATCTTATTTCTCTCTTTCTTTATTCTTTATTCTTTATTGCACTTAATGTTTATGTATTAGTGTTCTTTTCTAATCATGTGAAACATCCACATATGAGAAGAGCACGGCGTTCCCGTTTTTCGTAAACATATCAGCAGAAACAAGGCACAAACGGACGTCCAAAAGCAATGTTTGTATATACAGACTTACCAATTGATTCCCTAATGATCCAATACCACATTCTTTTCAGTTGACCCTAATTAACTTCTGGCTTGTCGAGCACGGACTGTGGATCAACAAAATTTCATATTCAAATCTAACATGTATCTTGTAAACCTAGGATTAGGGAAAATATTTATGTTTGCCACGTATGTATTTATCGTACTAAAAATAAAGGGAACCATGTTCGAATCAAAAAGAATTCCAAACCCTCGTAATTAAAAAGTGAAATAAACAATTTCCTATACATACAAACAATATAACTAATTTACTTTTTGCTCATGCTTAAAATTCTATGTATTCGTTTCTTCTACGCAGTAGGAAAAAGCAAAACAGTTTACATATTTTTTTCATTTTATTGTAAAGTTTTAGAAGTCTCATTATTTTTTATTGTTTGAAGATGGGTCAAGTTTTTGTAACACCAGTGGGATCTAACGGCCCTACCTCACTACCAACTCACTTTACAACATCATCTCCAACTGTTTCCCCTGCCCCTACTGCGCGTAGTTGGCTTGTGGGGAGAGCGACTGATCACGGTGTACGTAATGGAGATGATATATTCGATGGACTTTTAACAATTGGCCATGACATTGGTTTCACCGTGAAGCCGAATCATACACAGGTAGAGTTGTATGATCACAACTGTGTGACACTAAAGAATAGCACTGGATTAGCTGTCTATATCGGAGATCTTGGTTCTAACATTGGTTATGGAGCTAAATTTTTTTACGATATCGGAATCGACAAGACAAAGCTTGGTGATAACGAAGGTAATTTTGTCACTTATCTTGACACGGATTTATATGGCAATTCTATTGGTTCTATTTGTTTATGCACGCGGGTATCAACGTATGAAAGTGAGACATACAGTGGAATGACAGAGGTATTCTTTCGTGAAACGAACTTTATTATCAACTTCAATATGACGCAGAACTCTTTCGACATTAATAGCGTTGCCATAGATGATAATGATCCTGATGGCTTTAACACAGATGTAAGCACTGCATTCCGAGTAAATGCATATCAATGCAATCAATTTGTTCCAGTGTCAACACCACATAGTATTTCTCAAGATGAAAACGTCGTTATTTGCATCGAGCCATTTCATCCAAATGGACTTGATGTTGTGCACATTTCGAATTTTAACTTACTGATTTCAGCCGGTACTATCAATACCTCAGGCTATATTTCCTATGATGCTGTTTCATTTGGAGCCAGTGGATGGGATGCTCAAGTACTTACTAATGTTCAAGAAAGTGGAAAGATCAAAATGATCAGTGCTCCTGTTGTCGCTAGCTTTTTTATCCAAGGCAAAACTTCAATAGATGTCACTGGTAACGTTTTCCTCGAGCTCGATGCTTCTAAAGAAGCTCCACCTATGAATTCTTTTTTCACAGCAACCATTGGTTTGGAACTAGGAGTAGTAGAAGGAGGATGCTTTCATAGTCTACTTATTAGAATGCAAAACTTATTCTAATTTATATCACGACTTCTATTATAAGGTTTTCTTCTGTTTCCCTTGTACTGAATGAGTATGAATAGAGTCTAATAAATTGGCCTCGACTGAAGCTCCCAGGTTATTATATTTTTGGAATTTAAATTAAGTTAAAACACGTTTTGAGAATTTACTATAAATATTTATGAACATAATGTTCAAATATGTTTTGTCCGTTACACTTCATGAAGGTATACGAAGCATACGCTAGTTGTAACTGTGAGAGACTTAATTTTTAGTGATGTTTGGTCCATTGCTGTAATTCTTTGGATAAGGGTTCGATGCCCACGCCTTGGCAAAGCTGCCTTTCAATTACGACTCAGTTAAAATAGTACGCTTTTCCCCCTCAAAAGATGCAAGAGAAAAATCCTTTTAGACCCTCACATTTCCCATCGGTTTCCGGGCTTGATCGAGTATTTTTATTGCATTTGCTAATATTTCCATTAATTGTCTCTGCGAATAGATATCGGATCTTAGTTGCACAATGAAAACAAATCACGATTCAATAGGAAAAAATTGGTACTTTAGAACTTACTCTTATAAATTGATGAAGATGAACAGCAAACATAATATCGGTGACAAGTTCTTTAATGACTCGCATTGAGAACCGCACCATTATATCTGAATTAAGCCTTTTGCTTTATACAGAATTTTTATTGTGAATAGATCTCAGAATTTTTTTACGACTATTGAAATTATAAATCCTAGATTTTGAGATGACATCAAATGTTAACCTGACAAAATTATCAAGAAATTTTACCTCCCTCTAGAAAAAACCCTTTGTATCACTTCTAAATAAGGAAAAACCTCCATTATGGTCCTTGCTCCTGGATCTGATTTGAAACAAAATCCGCATTAGATGTGGCAGACCTTGACCAACTTTGTATGAAAAAGTTGAAGTTTGACTTCTTCAGTAGAGATATTTCCTCTACTAGATTTGAACGACCATGTGGGATTTAGAAGCAAACAAAAGACTGAAAATTTAATTTATATTCTCCTCCTAGGACGGTCTATGCCGATTAACGGTGCAATACAAAATGTGAGCGGGATCATTTGAATATCAAGCGTATTCTTGTTTCCGTATTCCTAATCAACGTTATGTTCTTTTAGGCAGTGAATACTGATTGGAGCAAGATTTGCAGTAGAAAGGTGCTTTGCGTAGTCTTGATTGTACAAAATTGATGCATTTGCCTGTCGGTTTTGGATAAAACTGATACCAGGAATATTCTATCATTCCTTGGCACATGTTAACCTCTTCTAATGGAGGTGTCCAACTCATTTTCATGGAATTTGGCTCGAAATAATATGGAAAGCCTTGAGCATCCCACATTAATTTCCATTCATATTTGGCCAGTAGGTCAAAGTAATCAAGTGCTTTAGGTTTTTCCCATTGTGTCACACCCTTTACGGGAGAGAGATAGAATGACGAGTCACAAGAATAATGCGAGTTAAGTTATGTAGCTTTAGTCTGTTATTTTTGCGTTCTTACCGTTACCTGATCCTGATAATAGAATGCACAGTACCTCTCATCAAATAGCTTTTCAAATCTGATTATACATTTCTCACGTAGAATTCTCCTCGCAAGCCATTGTCGGATTGACCTCTGAATCACATTGATGGCATACTTTTTTGTCACTGTTGTTCGATTCAGGTGTCTTCTGAGCTCCTTTTTCTTTTTGATTTCCTTGACGTGATTAATGAATTCGTAGGTCATTTGGTCCATCATCCCTTTTTTCATTGATTCTACCTCCATGCAAATTATTTCTTTCTGTGCAATGATGACAGCTTCTGAATTTTCCATTTCGATTCCCTTTTCATCTGCTCGTTTTAATACGTCTTTCATCCTAAATCATTATAAAGTTTGAACACAAATTCGGCTCAAATTTGATAACAAATGTGCAAATTTGAGATTTCAACCCTAACCTTATTTTCCGTTTTTGCTTAAGTTCTTTTCCAAGTCTTTTTTCAGATATTGTATCCGGATTTGTTATGCAATTCTCGCAAAAATTATGGTATTCAAAACATTTAGTTTCTATTTTCTCAAACCATTCACTATTCCATTTTTGTAAATCTGATGCTTCTTGATTTGCTTCTATTGCATCAACTTCCTTCTGTTTTATCTTTCTTTGTTCATTCTCCAACTTTCTCCGAAGATTTCTAATTCGAATACAGTCCAATTGAGTTTTTTTCACAGCAATATTGTGCTCTTCTAATTCATTTCTCATGTTACGATGATGTTGCTCTACCTCTTTTTCATAAATTTTACGTTCTCTAACGTTAATATTCCTTATATATGCCATTTCATCTGTCACTCTTTTTTCTCGTTTTTTCTTTTCTCGCTTTGCTTGCTCTTCTCTCCATAAAATCCAGCTTTGATATGCTTTTTGAATCTTTCGAGTAGCTTCTGTCTTTTTTTCCAATTCCAATGCTTTTCTCTCCTTCATCATTAAATCCCATTCTTGTTGCATGCATGAGTCTAGAACTTTCGAAGCAAACCGACGATCTAAACATCCTCGAATATACCGTTGTATTTCAGTCGCTGCCAAATTTCGTCCATTTTTAATTTTTATGACGAGCTTTTTACTCAAAAAACCTCTCCATGGCGTTTGGATTAATATTGCATCGAGATGAGTTCTCAATTTCAATCTTGCTAAAAATCCCCGAATGACCCTCTGTAAATCTGAAACTACAATGGTCCGTTTCGTTAATATCAATAATCTTTCAAATGAAAATTGCATTTCGTCAATAACTAAATTATTGATAATAGTTGTCATGAGGTTTCTAAGGAGTTGTCGTCTAAGAGTAAAGTTTTTCCATAGTTGAAAAATGGAAAATTTTTGTTTTCTTCTAAATGAAAAAATATGTCGGATTACTTGAGTTCTCCTTACACCGCTGAATAGTTGATTTGTAAAATAATGCAGGCGAACTAAATTCTTCTCATCAACATTATTGTGGAATATTGCAACAAAGGAGTTACTTACTTTTCCTCGAATTGCATCATTTTCTATAAGTTTCTTGCATATTATTACTAATTTGGGCACCTGCGATGAATTCATGCATTAATCTTCTTGACAACGATTTACATTTGATCGTGTTTTCATCTGAAGCTTTTTTCTTGCGACAAATGGAAAAGAATTTGATCCTTCATGACGTAACTTAAGGGATGGTGTTAAAATTCTATTTCGCGTTTTAATTCATCTCAAGTTTCAAAAAATATATCGAAAAGTTGTATAAAAGGGGGAAAATTGAAGTCTGTGGATTTCATATTTTGTAACATTCCCATAATTTCTTTGGTTAATTGTTTACTAATCAGCTGAAAATAGATCCCCCCCCCCAAGCCACATAAAAGCAACAACAGCAACACAAAATTCTTTCGCGTAAGGGACTTCAACATGAACCTTTTTCAGACAAGTTCTTTCATAGGACCTATCCTTTGGTTTCATATTTTATCAGGATCGTTCTTGATTTCCGTGCTGGGAAAGCAACGTGACCATCTTCAGCATCAACCTCAATATCCAACCCATACGAATATTGAGAAAGTCATGATTTTGAGTGCTTCAGAAAACTTTCAACATGCCATCGTTAGTGGATATAAGGAAGAATTCAAATTCTCAAATGGAAATATGTGCCACCTTAACTTTTTGAACGATGGAACATT
>Ga0209092_10001340_pt1 | contig 24224 bp, 18 predicted proteins | sample FraStrMetagenome_FD_187446 | JGI IMG/M metagenome (GOLD analysis project Ga0209092, IMG submission 187446) | Marine eukaryotic phytoplankton communities from Arctic Ocean - Fram Strait ARC3M Metagenome (SPAdes) (version 2) | ecosystem: Environmental > Aquatic > Marine > Oceanic | place: Fram... | reverse complement strand
GCACTATTCCTAATACTGTGGGCAGACTGGTTAGACTAGATGAGCTGCTTCTCGGTAAGAAGGTCATATTGATATCATTTTCTATTTGTACGTCAATTTAGAGTTTTCTGACAGCATCTATGATTATATTGCTGTTTATAATTTGACAGATAACAATAGACTCACGGGTCCTATACCTACAGAAATAGGTCTGCTTACTAGACTTCAATCTTTCACATTCAGTAAGTGCATAATGATGATCAATAATTGTTTGTATTGACTATTATAACTAAAATTCAATGAATAATATCGTCTTCGTCTACGGCACGCAGGTAATAATAGAATGAGTGGTGAAGTACCATCTGAACTAGGTAATCTGCACCGCTTAAGCAATCTCGATTTACGTGAGTTGATTTTGGAAATTGCTGCACATGTTTTATGTTTTAAATTAACATGATGTTTGAATTTTATATTGTGTGGTTGCTTCATTACTTGTATTGATGTTTTAAATTAATATGCTTTTTGAATGTATATATAACGCATTACAGGTGGATATTCTATAATGACTCAAGTTGGCCAGAAAACAGAGGCAGGAACAATTCCAAAGGAGCTGGGAAGACTTTCGAATTGGAAACATGTCGTATTTGGTGAGTTTGTGATGGCTACATTTTCATTGATTATCGACGTTACACTGATGCCGGCTCTCCGTGAAATATGTGAATTTGAATAAATTATATTTACGATTGCGATTTAGAGGGTAATGGAGTGGCAGGATCTGTACCAACAGAGTTTGGAGATCTAAGTTCATCGAAAGCAATGTGGATGAGTAAGTACACAGTTGAAGAGCTAACATATTTTGATGAATACTTGCATGAGAAAAAATATTTTTCATTGAGAATTTCCCATTCTTTGCTCTCGTTCGTGTTGTTGATGATGTGTGAAAAAAGAAAACCAGGAGCTCTCTGGAGAGCTTCCTACGGAATTGGGGAAGCTACCATCGGTATCATTACTGTCTGTTGGTACGTGGTTGCATTTCGTGACCTCTATTTATTTCGATTTTTCGACTGTATCATATGATCACCTCTTATTCGTTGCCATATTTGTTATGAATTTGTTTCATTCAATGCGAAGGTAATAACAAGATGGACGGTTCTATACCGACTGTTTTAGGAGAGGTTGGATCTCTCAAGCAGTTTGACATAGGTGAGGATACTTCAAAGGATCTTAATTCAATATTGTATTTCTTCGATCTAATCTAACTACTTTCTTCGAATGTTTTCCAAGGGAGCAACAACATCAATGGAAGAATACCATCAGAGATGGGAAAACTGAGTTCCTTGAGCTACATAGGTTTAGGTAAGTCATTAAACATAAGTTTCTCAAGGCAAAGAATTATGCAATTGATATTTGATTTGGTTTTATCGTTTCCTGAATGTGCTTCAGGTAATGCCAATGTGACGGGGACAACACCAACTGAATTAGGAAAGCTGGCTGCATTGGAATACATGGTATTAGGTAAGCAATATGTTCCATGACAAGTATGGTTTGTGATGGAAAGTAATAGATTAATATTCTGATCATATTTGAACTTAAAGCAAATACAAAGCTAACAGGAAATATCCCGTCAGAGGTTGGAAATTTAGAAAGTATGAAATCTTTCATGCTAGCTGGAGGCAACATCAGCGGAACCATTCCGACGGAACTGGGTATCGTGTCAACTTTGAAGAATCTTGATTTTGGTACGATCATGACCTTTCGCTTGTAAAGTAATTCTGTGCTCTTCATATTATTTTAATCTCAGATGTTCTATGTTTTGTACAAAACAAATACAGAGAGTAATGGCTTGACTGGAACAATACCAACTGAAATTGCAAATATCCAAGGTTTGATTAAGATCAATCTAGGTAAGTAAAGATATTTTGAAATGATGAATAATTCTATTCAAATGCTAATTCTTTCTTCAAACGACTTTATGTATTAAATTTTGCGCTTTCTAGCGGACAACAGTTTATCAGGGCAAATCCCAAGTGAACTGGGAAATCTTCCAAACTTACAATCAATTAATATTCGTGAGTATTTTATACTTTCTGTAATTTATCTTTTACTGGCTCTTTTAGTTTTTGTACTTGTTCTTATATCTTCCATTGAACAATACGTTACATTATCATAGCAATGAATTGCTTGACCGGCATTGTACCACGTGAACTAGGAAATGTAACTACGTTACTTTCACTCGATTTGAGTAAGCTTCTTCACGTTGCAAATATAGCATGTTTCATTTTCTTTGCTAACTTCTCTATTAACAAATATAATGAATTCACAGGCAATAACGAGATTTCTAGTCCTTTACCATCAGAACTTTCAAACATTCCAAACATATCTATCATAGATCTTAGCGATAATGCTTTGATTGGTACAATCCCGACGGAATTTTCTAGCTTAGCATACTTGGTTACTTTTGATCTTGCTCGGAATAAATTCAGTGGGACAATACCTACTGAATTATTTTCCTCCGATGCCGTGGGCACGATCGAGGTTTTAGATTTCGGTAAGGATTTTTTTTGTGATAAGTCTATTAGCTTCATAGAAATTCTTTAAAATTTACCTTTCAAAACTTGTTTCTGTATGTTAGGAGGAAATAATCTTGTAGGAACAATTCCAACTGAGATAGGTTTGTTGTCATCAATAAAAGTTTTGACTCTCCGTAAGTATTCTTAAAATCAAACACGATAGTTATTGACCTGTTTGCATAGACTATCGAAATGTGCTAGTCAACTCATTCACTTCTGATTATTTGTACTTGGCACTTGATTATTTATGAAGAAAACAATTCATTGTCAGGAACTCTTCCGGTAGAGCTGTCAAATCTAGAGGAATTACAGGTGATGAACTTGGGTGAGTTTACTTAATTATTTCTTTTGTATAATATAATTTTTTGGCAATAAATTGAGCTTATTTTTGAAATGTCAATTGCGACTGTAGGAGGAAATGACATGACAGGTACAATTCCGTCAGAACTAGGATCCATAGAATCGCTTGAGATTTTAGATCTTGGTAAGCACATTGAATGTTGCATTTGACCGACGGAGTTATATTTGCACCCCCTATCTTTAATAACATCTATTGATATATTTTGACTCTTTCATAATATAGGTAGGAACAATCTGACGGGAACAATTCCATCCGACTTTGGGCTCTTATATGATCTTGTTTATTTGGATCTGGGTTAGTTACAATATGATCTTTTCTATGATACAATTATTTGGCAGTTCTATCTCACAAGTTCATTTCATTATAAAACACTCTTGTAATATTTCGCAATAAATGGTATTAAAGGCAATAATGACCTCATTGGGCTCATCCCGGTAGAACTCGAAAACCTTACCGTTGAAGTCATTCTAGAACGTAAGATATGTCCAAAAGAAATAATTTTAACCCTGAAATGTTTCTAACCCTTCCATTATATTATCTACAGAGGAAAACAATATTACCGAAGACGGTTGGGCTATTTGTGATGATAAAAACTACTCAATACACAATAGCACCATTGATTGCCTAAACTTCTGTGGTACCATTGATGAAGAATGCACAAGCCTTGGTGTTGGTAATGCTACATGTTCAGATGTTGGATGTAGTAAAGGTGGCAAGCCAGGCTGTACCGTCAACTGCAGACTAGACTATTCCATATGTACTCCTGGACCAGACCAACAAACCGTGCAGCTTGATTTAGCAACCGATCATAGCGGATGGCAGACATACTGGCAAATGAGCGGTGATGAGGGTGTAGTTTTGGAACGTCCTGAAGACACTTACAGGAACTATGATATAGTAAGGGAATTCCACTGTGTCAAAAAGGACTGCTATATCTTTACGCTTTTCGATTCAGGAGATGATGGATTGTGCTGTGAAGATGAGGAAGAAGATATTGGAGGAGGATATTCTTTAGTGATTGATGGGTATGTTGTTAATGCATCAAGCTTTGAGTCATCAATAAATTTTCATTCGTTGTCATGTGCTTTGCCACCAACCAGTTATCCATCTCTCGAGCCGTCAATCCATCCAACATTGATCCCATCTGTTTATCCTTCTTTATATCCTGCAAGTGCACCTTCTATATACCCTTCCCTCATTCCTACACAAGTTCCCTCTATTGAACCAAATTACGAATTGTACAATGTCGTTCCGAATACTCAGATGTTTGGTACCAGAATCGCCCTATCTAACGACAAAGTATTCGTTAGTAATTATCATCATGGCAGTGGCGCTGTACATGTTTTTGATTTCTTTGGTAGGTTTATTACAACTTTAGCCGCTTCAAACGGCTCTGACGGAGATGAGTTTGGAAAGGATCTTGGTGCATCATCTACTGATATCGTTGTAGGGGCTCCTAATGCCAATGGAGGTGAAGGAAGAGTGTATGTGTATTCACTGTCATCGTTCTCAGAGAAGGATATTTTAGTGGCGAGCGATCATACAACTCAAGGCCAGCAGCACTTTGGCGAAGCTATAGGAGTCTCAGACTTGAAAATTGTCATAGGCGCTCCTGATAGCGATTCCAGCAGTGGTGCATTGTATATATTTGATGGGTTCATACGTTTTCAAGAGAGGAAGGTTGTGGCACCTCAATCAGATGGCAAAGCCAATGGACTATTTGGCAATGAAGTGATCGTACATAATGATAGAATATTTGCAGGATCTCCAGGATATTCCAATGCGACAGGAGCAGTTTACAAATATGATACTGCAGGAAATTTGATGAAAACAATTGAGGGATCAAGTGAGGGCGATGAGTTCGGACATAGCATAAGCGCTTTCGGATCTATGTTAGTGGTAGGAGCACCTGGAAGTGATATTGACGGGCCTAATAGTGGAGTAGCAAATATTTATGACTTGCAAAATGATAATGCAATATTGTCAACAACCATCAGACCCGCAGACGGTAGTACAGGTTTCAACTTCGGGTACAGTGTGTCTGTTTCTTCATCCTCGATAATGATAACGGCACCCAAAATCGATTCCGGTGAGGTAGGAGTAGTATATGTTTTCGATGGCGATGGAAATGAGACGGCAAGGGTTGAGAATCCTACTGGTGACGGTGACGATCAATATGGATACCATTCAGCATATGCTTTTGGAATGAGTGTCGTCGGTGCACCAAAGTATACAGGGTCAAGCGGAGTGGTAAATAGCGGTATTGCGTATATCATTCGAACGTTGCTATGACACTATTGTTTAAGATTCGTTTACAGGTGTTTTATGAGTATTTTTAATTTGTTGGTCATTTTTTTCCTATATTTGAAATCTGAACGTTAATCGGCTGTGAAAATCTTCTAAAACCTGATTCCTTGAAAGTATATTTTTTAGGTAGCGGAATGCTATAACATGAAATCCATTGGTATTATTTTAAGTTTCGAATGTATTTATAATCACATTTTTTGTGACTATTAACCTCCTCCATCTTTTTTCATGGATATTATTTGAATATCTGAGACTTTGATAGTTGATTCAGATGTTTACCTCTTTTGACTACGTCAGCGAAATATTCTTACGTAAGATTAGTGTCGAATTTTCTACTTACGTTGTTTATACAAATAAGAAACAGAAAATCAAATCAATGCGTAATTGGCAATGCCGCATAACCAAACGACTACCTAAACCCAATCCATTTGATACCAAATCCACACTATTTCAATCCTAAATAGGGACATCCACTACACACACCAACACTTTTTCTTGGGGAGAAGGCTTCATGTATAATTATTGCACAAACACCTTTTTTCCAACATCCATACCTTACAATTAATTACGTCGACATAGGACAGCCATTTTGACTTCTTTCGTTTCAGCGTCTTTTATCTTCCTTGCCACTAGCACCATCCATCACGCACAGATTTACTACAAGTAGCCTGGATTTGAGAGAGTTATTTGCCTAGAATAATTTTATAAAATGGAGCTTCTTTGTTCCTTTCAACTTCATGGCAATTTTTTATATTTTTTGGCTTCTTTTTTTCGTTTTTCTTCTTACTCTTTTTTTTATTCTTTTTTAATGAAAGTATTTTATGCCGGAAGTAGAATGGTCATTTGATAGATCCTAGTGACGATGCCTTAGTTATGCAGACGACGGTGAACTGTTCGTCGAACAGAGGGTGGTCATTCTAGTGTGACGTGAAGACTGGATATATACCACAGTCTGATTCCCAATAGAACATTATAATTGCAAACGACATGACGCTTTTTGTTACTTTTCATTTCGAATTTGCCAAATTTGGTTGGGGTAGAATCCAAAAAAGATATATTTATGAAAGTTTTCATTTTTTTTGTAAATTTCAAAATCCAAAAGATATTTTATTTTGACTTGTGTTAAAACTAAAATACATGTTTTGTTGCAAAATCGAATGGTGTTGAGGTAAGTAATTGAAATAGAAGACGAATTCAGGTCAGTGCCAAGAACAATTCTGTGCCATGAATGCGCAGATCATACTAGTCCTCTGTGGGAAATAGAATTTTAAGTTGATAAACAAATCTAATTGAACGATAGTTCTGTAAATTGTAAGCTTATTTTAATTTCTAAATTTTACTTGTTCTGTTTCATAATACAATAAATTTTGCTCAACGTCCATAGATGGACACCAAATATTTGCATTATGTTATAAATGTAAAATGTCTTTTACAACTTGCTCTTCTAATCTGGTTATCATTTAAACCAGATGTTTGTAGTTAATTGACAAGACATACAAGTCTTGTCTTCACCAAATTTGTAAATCATAAGGCAGTTGTTGTTTTACCTTTCAATTTGAATATATCCTCCCACGGATAGATCCTTCTGACGTCATGCTCATCATGTTTGGAGTATTTTTGGATATCTCTTAAATCCTCACATCCTCGTATGACTGCAAAGAACTCACAATGCAGTATCGATAGTCAGATATTGTTGAATAAAATATTAGATGACCAAAAAAGTTCAGCAGATAGAAATGTGCAACATATTAGTTCACATGAATGTGTAGAGCAACATGGTCATACAATGACTAGAAATAACTCACAAGATAGTATTGATACTATGATTTTACTGAATACAGGCGGAGAAATAAAAAAATTGCAGAAGAAGGACATATCAAGAGTGGACAGGATCAAATAAATGATGGTGATTGTAAACAATCAATGAATAACAAATTTGAAAAGTGACCAATATTTCTCGGAAGTTCTGCAAGATCATCATAGATAAGACTTGGGTTGGTGAAGGGTACAAAGCTTTCAAGCTGCGGCTAAAAAACTCAACGCTAACGCATGACCTCATTTGTTATATAGGTAGGACCCACTTTATAAATACACAACCAGTTTTTGCCGTATGACTATACGTTTTTTACGTACCTATTAAAAAAATTGCCGTGGAATCATGTCAATAAATTCCAATTAATTGTTCATAAAAATAAAAATAAAATGTAAAATCGTGTATCAATCTACAGGACTTTTGATTTACACATCGGTCCTTTGGCCAATCTTTAGAACATTTTTTACGATGCCTTCTACGCAGGCTATATTTGCCTTACATAGACCTAAGTAATTCTTTGTTAAGCAATTTTTTCTAAGTATATAAAGATCCATACGTTGGTGCCAATGTTTTCGCCGTTCTATTTCTGTTCATTGAAGATCAGTCATTTGATGATGTGAGTTTGGTTAATTTTTTCTTGTGTCAGTCGTAAAAACAGATGTCGTTTAATTTACATCCTAGTCGTTCTCCTTCTCTATCCTTCACTGGTGCCCCTATTAAATGTCCAAAATTAGAAGCACACCTCATCCCAAGTGACTTTAGTGATTACCTAAGTAATTTTACTTAGGTGGTATGTTCTTTAGAACGCCCAAAGGACCGATGTGATGTGAGAGTAAAAGAAAAACACCGGGAAGATCACACGAATGAAGTTTTTTCCATTAAGTAAGGAATTTCCGCGTATTTTTGGTGACTCAATTGAGCGAGTCTTGGTTATAATGGGATCCTTGTTGCGCAAATTTATTATTTCCGCATGTATCTTTTATACTACCATATTAAAAAAATAATGTCCATAAGTATTGCCTATGTGTTTTTTTACTTAGGTATGAGATCATTTTAATACTTTCAAATGTGGAATTTGTTGTTGTAGTATGATATGATTTTAACTGTTCTAACGGCTTCGCTCTGAGATATATCCCACAGTAGTACATTCCAGTATGTAAATCCATATTGAATTCAATCTTACAAAATCATTGCTTTGACTATTTTATTATCACAATCTGAAACTTTCAGTTTTAAAAATCGTACTAAAGAAAAAGAAAAAAATGAATGATGATATGGATATTTTAGAAGATGCTGCTGAAGAGCTTGATGATGATGAACCTACTCAAGTTGAAGAAAGAAGGTATGTATTTGATGAATGTAAAATTGATTTGTTAATATTGAATCGTCATTATAATATTTATTTTTTGGTGTTTTGTCCACAATACAAGATTGGTTGTGGTGGGACCATGGACCCAGTCAAGAACTTGTTAATTTTGATCCTGAGTTAGAGAAGTGGAAAGAGGAGTTGGTGAAAGTAAAGGAGAATAAGTTGAATGATTCGACAAGGATGCAGTACCTTTCTGCAAATGCAGTGTTTGTTGTTTTTCTGATGGATCATTATCCTCATTTAATCTTACCTGATTATTTGGAAAAATATAAGATCTTGAAGGATCAGGGAGAGGCAAAAACAATGTTCATGAAAGGAGTCAAAGATAGTTTGGAAATGAATAGGGTGTGTCCTATTGATGTGTTGAATTTGGAAACGGATGTTTTCTTACGTACCTTCTTTCTGTGAAGCGTCCGGATGGTAATTTTTTCAGTTTTTCCTGTTATGACGGCAAAAGATCAGCGTTGATGCATTTGATTTCAGAATCTGGTGTGAGTTTTGATACAAATAAAAAGAAGAAGTTGAAGAAGACTATTGCAAAAGAGAATAAAGAGAAAGGGTTAAGGCGGATTGAAGGGAAAGAGCAGATGAATTTGTCGGTATACAAATTGACATGCGAATTGCTTGTTGAAGATGGAAGTCCAGAATCAATTTTTTGTCTTTGTTTTCTCACCTTGCAGTGGAATTTGATATCAAGGTCGGAGGCAACAGAAAGTATTGCATTTTCACAGATGTCGTGGGAAGATGATCACTTGAAGCTTTGTTTTCCAAAACACAAGTCAGATCAGGTAGGTATGAATAAGGATGAGGCGAGACATGTATATTCAAATCCTTCTATGCCTGCCATTTGTCCCATTCGAGCTTTAAGTGCATATTGTTTAGCATTTCCCCAAGTGATCATTGATGGTGGGAAGCTTTTTCCAGGGTCAGAACAGAAAAGTAGGTTTGGGAAATGCTTGCATAGGATTTTTAATAACAACAGGGATTTGTATTTGTCATATCATGTTGATCCACAGGAGCTTGGCACCCATTCCATTAGAAAGGGAGCAGCTACATATTGTTGTGCAGGGGTGCATCCAGGCCCCCCGGTTGTTTCTGTGTGCTTGAGGGCAGGATGGACAATAGGAAGAGTGAAAGAACGGTATTTGAAGTATGAAAATGCTGGGGATGAGTTAGTAGGTCGTACTTTGTTAACTGGGATACCTCCTACATCATGTGAGTTTGGCATTTCACCATTGTATTTCTGTTCATCTCCAAATGAGACTGACTACAATAATCTTTCAGAAATTTTTCTTTCCATGGTTTTTCCTATTGAAAATACAAAGTTGAAGTGTCTATGTAAACAATTATTGGCTTGCACGATTTATCATGAGGAATGGATCGTAGAGAATTCACCATGTGATAGTTTATTGTTGAATTCTGGATATTTTTCGTTTGTAGCTTCATTTGAGAATAGAAAGAGCATGGTTAGAACAAGCCTTCCGTAGGAAAACATTAAGGATAGTCCAAATCTCACAGGCGTACCTATTTATTGTTCAATGCTGAACAAGTTGATAGAAATTCACACTATGCAGAGGACCTTACCAGATCGGATCTTGGCATTGTTCATAAAAGAATTAGATGAGTGGAATATGGGTGGTGGAATGAATCCAAATAGGTTGGTGGATGCTATTGAAAAGAGTAATCAAGAATTGAAAAATAATTTAATAGATTATGTGAAGAAATCAGGTATAGGGGATAGGATGGTAGGTGTGAGGAATGAACCCAATGATGAAACAACAGAAGCAAGATGTAATTTCACAAGTGTGTTTTACAATCATGCTGTGGGAGTTCCCAATGCTGAGGGTTCCGCGGGAGCTCCTATCATTTCTAGAGAACATGGTATTTGGGGACATTTTTGGAAAGGTAGAGTAAATTGTTTGCCAGAAAATTTCGTGTTTCCTTCTAACAAGACACTTCTCAGTCTTTGGCATAGCTGGCACTTACCAGATTTATCAAATAGAATTTGCCCATACAAATCACTTAATGCTCAAGACGTAAATAATGTAAGGAGAGGGTGCTCAAAGTTGGGTGAAATGAAGTTAGTTATAAATGCTCTTTTGGCCCAAATTTAAAAACCGACAACTTGTTTAATATGTACATTGGTGGGATTCAGGATATTCAAGTTCTAACTAGAGTCTTTGACGAGGCAAAGTTTGTGTTTGATAAGAAGAAAAGGAGAAAAAGATTTGGGCAGCTTAGTTGGGAAACATTTGTAAAAGATGCAAGAATATTATTAAAAAACAGCAGCACAATTTCAACATCACGAACATCACCATCTACATCTATTACTAGAACAAAAGAGGGTCAGTCTACATCTATATTAACATCTACTGCATCTAAAATAAGTTGTCGGGGATTAAATAAGGTTAAAAGATAGAGAATTACGTTGATACTAAGAATTAGCAATAGGGCGTAATTGCCTTAGTGGTTAGGTGGTGCACTAACCATGCCAGTGGTCACTGGTTCGATTCCCGGTGGGGGGTCATTTGACCAATTAATTTTCATTCCACCATTTGTCCAATTAATTAAATTAAATGCGTAAGTCCTCAGCTTAAGAAGGGCTAGTGTTTCTTTGGACCCTCTACTTGTATGGTTCATTGAACTACACTTAAAATAAGATATATTAATTATTATTACTAAGAATTAGCGAGGATGGAGTTTCTGCATCTGCAACATCAAAATCTTCATCAGCTATGACATCGAAATCTTCATCATCAACGACATCAAAATCAGGAACATCAAAATCGACATCTATACATCGTAGGCAGTCTAAATCTGTTACCAGAAGTTTTAGGAAAAATCAAGCGGGTTCAGGTTTGTTAGAAAAGGCAAGAAGAAAGAAGGTAATTTACCCCCCACCGTCAGCAAGAAACTATCCAAGAAAAGCAAAAAAAATTACTCACCTATCAACTGTTTGCGAAGAGTTTGATAGAGCATTTAAGGATATTAGGGCAGATGAATCATCGAAATTGAATGAAAGTGGTACAGGTTTCAAAAATGTAAATTGTCCCATATGCCATGTAATTCCTACTCATCATAGATGCTATGCAGAAGTTGATGGCAGATTTAACTTCAATGGAAAGCAGATATGTGGTAAAGCTTTTTGTGCTCCTTGTGGTAGTAAATGGGGATGTGAAGGATCCCCATGGCGATGCTCTGATCATGTATGACAATGATTTGAGAATAATTAGAAATAGTATGTTATTTACTTAATGAGGAATTAATAACATCAGCTGCATCATGTAAATAATCTTTAAATGTGGAAATTTGTTTTCATAAGATTTTATTTAGTTATTTAGTAACATTGCATTACATACAGTTTCATAAAAATTTAATTACAAAAAATGTATTTACTTTATATAATTAAAAAAAGCTGAAACAGACAGAAATTATGTGTACATGGGTTCAAATCCTTGTGATGGTTCCTCCGCTTAGCTAGTGGTAGGGGAGAAGCAAGAATTGAATTTATTGTACTTTAAAACAGTCCAGTCAAACCAATCAAACCTTTTTGTACCAGGATTTTCGGCCGTAGAAGCTACGTCCTATATGATTTTTCCGTCAATTTTCCTTTGCACATACAATTGAAATTTATCAAAAAATTATTTCCATAAACAATATCGAATGATGATCTAGTCGTAATCGAAACATAATTCAATTAGATAAAACATATATGTATACAACAATGAATGATCGAATAAATGTTGAATCGAATAAATGTTGAAATGAATGTATGAATGATTGAATGCATGAATGATTGAATGCATGAATGAATGAACGAAGAATCGAACGAATTAATGATCGAATGAATGAATGAAACCGAAACATAATTCAATTAGATAAAACATAAATGTATGCAATAAGAATGTATGATCGAATAAATCTTGATATGAATGTTGAAATGAATGTATGAATGTTTGACTGCATGAATGATCGAACGAACGAATGAATGATTGAATGATTGAATGAATGAATGAACAACTCAACAATTGAATGACAAATCAACACATCAACAAATCAACACATCAACAAATGAACAAATCAAGTAATCAACTAATTCTTTGTTGTTTTGTAACTTACATTTTGTTTGACTCATCATCTTTTCCTGTCGTCTGCTTGCTATTATCTGCTGTTGTATTAAAAATAATGTGGTTTATGAATGATCTATTTTTTGTGTATATATGTAACGTGATTATTTATAGGATTGGAATCGAATTTGTGTATCTAATTAAGAGTCACAAACTGACTTACTGTAACTAATTAAGAGTCATCCTCCGAATTACTTACATACTTAGTTTCATCTGATAATAAAAGTTTTGTTAAGTATTATTGTGATATTAACTACATGAAAAATAAATTTATGATATTAACTACATGATAAATTAATTTATGATATTAATTACATATAAAATAGTTGCCAAATTGAGTTGACCTGTAGGTGGTGTAAATTTCCAAAAAAAAACGTTATGTGAAGGTACTTCTAGAAATCTATGATCAGGTTTTGGACCACCAATTTTCCTCTCCCAACGCCTCCCTGCTTCTTTCCATTTGACACTTATTTTCTTTCGATTTGATCGTTCTCTTTTGTTTCGTTTCTTTTTACTAATGTACGCTCTAGCCTCTATGTCTTCATTTTTCATTCCTTTTCTTTGTTGTGCTTGTACACAAATGGATGAGAAATGACTTCCAAAACTTGTAATACGCAAATTCCTTTTACAATAAAAGCATGTTAACTCGCTATCAATGTCCACTTCATATCCACTTTCTCGTGAAAGAAGATGTTCACGCGAACTCAAATCCATGTCTTCGGTTCTTGAATCTTGAAACTAATAACACTCGTATACCGTTTGTTCAAAATATCAATATAGTATTACTTCTATGTATTTACTACAACTATTTCTTTATTGAAAATGACCATACTAATTATCACTTTTATTTAAGATTATAATTAGAAGACATGAATATACATACAAAGTCATGTTCAAACCGTTTTATTGCAAAAACAAATACGTAAACTAGAGAACAACCCCTCTCCATGGGATTTTGCCGTCTTTTGTAGATATCTGACCGAGAACATATCCACCTTCCAAGTTTCACATATCGTTGGTTTCCTTTCTTTCTGGATTCACATCGTATGCAATTTCATCTTCTATCGCTATTCCAGCCTCCTTTTAGACTAAGTTAAGCCAAAAACGAGCTTGATTAGCCAATTTCCCGCGGATATCAGCTTTTTTCAACAAGTTTTAGCCCTATTTCAACATTTAATAGCACTAAATTCATCTACATTTCATCAGCTACAAGATTCACATCTTTATTTCGAGTTCTGAGTTAGAGGTCCTTACGTCGGAATCACAATTTTCGCCATTTCCAGTCGCCAATCAGAGCAACCAAAGATCAAGAACGTATTTCCGCCGTTGGTATTTAGCATCGATTTCGATTCAAATTATTTTATCTACCAACCGCATCCTAAGTAATTCTTTTTCAAATCTCATCGAACAACGGTTCACAAGAATCAAAATTCACTTAGGAGAAATTTAAGTTTGGCATATTTTTCAAATCATTTCAAGAGCCCCCAAGATCACTACGTCATCAAGTTAAGAGAAGTCGAAATAGCTATTGGAATAGATCAAAGTTTTCACTGTTCCATCCCTTCAAAACTATTCCCGCGTAAGAGCTTTCTGCAGAAAATAAACTACGGACCGATCAACATCAAATATATGATAAATCTAGAAATCAAAATTCTACGGTTTCTAAACGATCCTATCCTAAACAAATATCGCAAAGACCTCTTCCTATTGTCGAAAGGCTCCATTCATATACCAGGAAAAGAATCTCCAAAAGTCAATCCCCAATTCAAGGATTACTTACATCATTATTTGCGAAAGTGGAAAATTTTGTATACCAGAATTTATAGTTCACATTGTGATTTATACTGGTATTTTGTTCAAGACAATCGATTCATCACAGATCGCAACGTGCTCTCAATCGGAGACATTCTTTGGGCAACAAGAAGTCAGCTAATTGAGATTAATTTTATCAGAGATATTTGTCACTTCACCAGACATTTCATCAGACATTCATTTCACTTGCAAAACATTCAACTGAGAGAAGAAGCGTGTATCAAGCAAGCAAGTATTTTATTCAATCACGAATTCGAGGAACATTCAGGAGTTCAACGTTAAAGAGTATTCTAGAAACAATTCTACTACTTTCATATCTTTAATACCCATTCGAGACATGCAGTTATTAGAAGTTCACTTATTACGTTACATAAACGACTTGGATCTCAATTATCATATCGACGAATTACAATTCCTTTCCGAAGGCGAAGCGTGCATCAACAGAGTTTATCGGCCGGTTGGGTTTATCCCGTTTGAGCAACTGGTTCGACACTTCGAATACAAGTGGGAAGTTGTCAGTTTACGATTAAGGATAGCCCATTCAGCTTTATACGACTTTTTCAATTCAGAAAACCTTTACGATTTTGTCGAAACACCATATAGTCACGACCAGGTTATTCAATTAACAAAAAGACGCCTTTCTAGGATAGATTTTACCAGAGATATCTGTCATATCACTATTCAATTAATCCAAAACAATTTCTCGCCCACGATCTTAAGCAATACTCAAAGGGATCATTTGCGAATTGTGTATCGTCTTCTTGATCAATTAGGTAATCGGCAGGAATAATTTCTCTGAAATAATAGCTCCTCCACTTCCGGGATCACTTCTTTATTAAAAATCCTGCGGAACGAATCCAATTAAGAGGATGGATGAAGCCACTTCTGATCATAGCGAGCGTCTATTCTCACTGGATTCAGACGACACTTCGTATATCCAACAATTCGACTTCCGTGATAGACATTTTTCAACCCCCCCATCCGATGATTCATCCCTTCCCATCCACGCGGATTATTTCAATGGCTTAAAAACTCAGGAAAGGGATTATTATGAGGAATTATTTACTCCCGACACTTTGACTGAGGTATCAAATATAGAAGACTGCAATCTCACGGATGATTATAATTCGATCAAGGCAACACATGAAAACTCACCAGATATTTTTATCGAAAATTTGATTCAACAACTTGAAGCATTTGAATCATCGAGCAAAAGCAAAGTTAATGATTGCACAATCCTTTCCAATTCTAATTCCAAACTCTCAAATGACTTTGATTCAATATCTTCGGAAAATAACTTATTCAATTTGGAGGAAAACACTGCATGTTCAAATCTCGAACCAACGAACGAATCGCATTCGTGCTTAGCATCATCATTTCTAGACGATAAAGAAATTTCACAGCTACTGGAAGGAAATTTCGAACTTCCAGCCTACGCTCCTAGGGAAAAGCAACAAGATTCTAATGATGACATCATCGCTTGCTTCAATGTTAGAAACAAATATGAACACAATGCAGCAGCAGAATTATTCATTCAAGAGAATCTATCATTCTTATCTATACAGGAACCATTTAGCTCTAAACATAAAGTCACAGAATCCTGGAAAGCATTCCGAATGCTTGAATTACAATCAGCCAGAATTCGTTGCTTTGAAACCCCATATCAGGTCATTCTGTTTGATACCTGGAAATGGGGTGGCAAAATCTTATACCCATTTCAGAGCAAACAATACGGTAGAGTCACCAGTATAGCTTTCGACTTTGGAAACGACCAGAAAATTGGCCTCATTTCTATTTATGCTCCGGCAAATGTTCATAATTCATCGAAATCAACAGATGACAATAGTAGTCTGCAAATTACCACAGATATCGTATCAAAAATCTCGAAGAAATGGAAAAAGGAACACTCGGACATTCAGATAATCTTGTTAGGAGATTTACAAGAAACAATCTCAACAACGAATCGAGACAATATAGGCTTGTATCGACAAGAAAAGGTATGCAACGGGATACTTGAACTCACAAAAAACTCACACGAATCCATAGTGAGAAAAATTGATGGAAAGCAGGAATACATAACTCGATTTGGTTCTGAAGGTGGACGTGGTATTGACCACATCCTTACTCCCGTGAATTCTCCAATGTCAAGCTGGATAACAAACGCAAAGGTGGATCGTCAGACGGGGGCAGAATTCTTCCCATCAGATCACTCCATGATATCATGTACATTCAAGAGAGATTCTCAAAATAATAATGAAGGAGGAAATTTGAAAACGCGATATAACTACAAAAAAATCTGTTCTATAAAAATGAAGCAATCTGGTCAGTCCGGAGAATGTCTGGAATTGGATGACAATCAATTTAAGGATTGCCAGGCATTTCGGGAACAGCAGGAGCTATTCCACAAAATCAGAAATCTTACAGGCAATCATACCTCATTCACAAACGATCATCTGGATGAGTTGCAGATGAGAATTCAGAAACTATATACTTCTATTTGGGAAGACGGAGTGGAGCAAAAAGTTGATGGATCCAAAAATAAACTTGTGGACATCTCGGAGGACCATGCTCTAGAACTGGCTTATATACTTCAGAAATTAAATAGTGGTGTGAGAGAAGCGATGGGGATTTGGAATCTCCAAAAAGAGTTTAATGTCAATGATGCAGCAGGAAAAATCAGAGGACAAATCAGACGCAAGAAAGGTTTCAAACTGTTTGCAAACCTACCTGCAACGACAAAGTTATATTATCTTAAAAAACAAATTATTGCGAAAACTAAGCAAGTTAAGAAGAAGCTGTATTGGCTTAACGAAAATGATATTCGCAACAAGCATGGGGCAGAAACATTGGATAAAAAAGAATTCTGGAACGAATTTGAGGAAATAATTGACTGTCATAAGTTGACGAAGGCATCCAATACAATCCACGGACTTATTATATCTGAAGCCGAAGAACGATCGAATCATATTGAAGCAATTCAGTTTAAGAATTTCGAGAAAGCAATTGACAAGCGAAATAATCAGAAAAAACAATTTCGCAAGCCCCTGCAGGCAAAAAAGAATTCTTCTACCTCAAATTCTTTGCGTATCGAAGAGAAGCTTACAAAAAAATCAACTTTTGGCTCAATCGCTCCAACTGCGGGCAATGCTTCAATGTCAGCACTCAACGGAATACCTTTGAATTATTAAATGGTGACAAGCTTCGAGAGTGGAGTGATCCTTTACAAGAAGCCATTAATCTGAATCTCAATATTGATGACGAAAATGATCTACAAAATGTGAAGCAATATCTCGAAAAGGCCAAACAGGAACTTCAAAAAATCTACGGTAATATTACAAACATGCAATCTCAATATAAGAAGGATCTCTTATCTTATTTTTTAGATTCAGGCAAGATATCTGATTTTACTAGGAAAGTACTACCAAAAAGCAGATCTGCTCCCTCCACACATTCGCTAATTTGGGATTCTAATATAAATGATTTTAGAACTTGTATCGATGAGTCGGAGGAGATGATTGCCACTAGCGAATTCCATGGTAAATGGATGGGCAACACCTCGGCACCGGAAGTTTGCGCGTATGCCAAGCTTACAAGGAAAGGAAGATTAGGTTGTAGAGGAATAAAATTATCGCCAAACAGAAAAGTTTCCAAAAAGGACTTGGATACACTCCTACCAAATCACAAGAAATTATCCAAAAAAATCAAAAAATCATTTCTTGCAGCCCATGATACACATACAGCTAGTTTGTTTAATGAACCAGAAAAAGATTGTCAAGAATTATTTTATCCATTCTACTTGACTTCGGAATTTGGTGATATGAACAAAGATGACAATTTTGTGAAAAACTTTTGGAAAGGTTTGGCCAGAATACCAGGAAAAGCCCGTTACGAGGGTTTTCAGATGTCGGTAATCGGCAGGTTAGGTAGCAGATGGGGTAAGGTGCTTTTAGACATAACTAAATTGATACTTATAACACGATTTATGCCACCAGAACTTCGTAAAATGGCGAGATTCCCGATTCCGAAACCGGGCAAAAGTAACGAATACCGGCCAATTTCACTATGTAATGATCTGTATTGCTATGTGAATGCCATCTCCACGTCCTATTCCAGCTTGGGTATAGAAAAAGCAGATATACTCCACAACGGAATGTGTGCATATCGAAAAGGAAGAGGGTGTTCTTCATTAGTAACAACGGAATTATGTTTTAGAGAAGATTGCAGAGAGCATAACTTACCAGTCCTCCAGATTGATGAGGATGAAGAAATTTTTTTCGACAGGGTGCCGGTAGAGATCCTTCTCGCTGCGATGTGGATTAATGGTTTTCCTAATCAGGGATTCCTTGAGCTTAAAGCAAGCTCCATGCAAGAGAAATTAGTCGAAATAATTACCTCCAAAGGTATTGCCCACGCTAAGTTCGTGTGTGGGTTGGAGCAGGGGAATCCGGACAGTCCCACTGTCTCCAACCTCGTTATCAAGCTAAAACACGACATTTGGCAATATATGACGGCAGAAGCATCAAAAAAATTAAAAGGAACACATTCGGATGAAGGAAAGTATGTATTCCAAACAGTTGATCAGGAAGACGGTCCCGTACGGTTATGCAGAATTGGTTACTGTGATGACAACACCAAGTTTTGTTGCACAGAAAATGAAAATGATCTAATTTACTTAGCAAAATACTTTCTTCAATTATCTGGAGACCTCAGTATGGTCACGAAAATTGGTCGAAAATCATCCAAGTGTGAACTCCAATTTTTTAATGTATCTGCCGAGTTCGCTCACAATATTCAAAAATGCTGGAGTACCGCTTGGAGCTATGTTGGGGATGGACCAAGAGAAGAAAGTGTCCCAATCAAAATCAATATGAAAACTAATGAGAAACGCAAGCTTTATGATATAATTGATTATTTTAATTTAAATGAAGAAAGTCAGGCGAATTGGGATAAAGTAATACACGCAAAGGCACACAAGCACTTAGGCCTCAAATGTACCCTAAGTGGAGATGCATCAGCAAGTGGGGAAGAAACTTTATCAAAAATCAGCGAAAGAATAACAACCCTGAAACTATCCAACATGAACACAGAAGCTCAACGTAAATGCGTTAACATGTTATGCTCAACCATGCATAGTTTTGTGCCCCTGCAGGTCGGTTATGAAGCTAAAGACTTGGCGGACATAGACTCCACTATATCAAGCCATCTACTGAAACGCAATGGCTTAACTGTTTCTGATTGCAGACACAGAATCTATTTACCAGAGGTTGATGGAGGTTTGGGTTTCATTTCCTTAGCAGATCAGGATATAATCTCTGTCTCCAGAGAATTGGAAATAATAAGCAATCTTTCTATTCTAGAAGGTCAGGCTTTTCGAACTCGAATTCGCGCTATGCCAGAATATAATGAAGAAGATATAGAGAATATAATCAACCATGCAAGACATAGTATCAACAAACTCGCAGGTTACGGAATCTTTTTTCAGGATAAAAATGATGACATCATCAACAATATCGTTGCCGCTTTGAATGAGGAGGGAAGATTTGCTTCGATAGGAACTGCATACTACAAAGGAGGAAACAAATATCAGATTGGAGCAGGAAAGATTAGGAATTCACAGATAGCATATGGAGGACAAATTCATAACATTCTAAAAAAACTTCAACATAACAAATGGCAAATGACTGAGGATATAGAGTGCAAAATGAAAACTTGTCACATTGCGAAAAATGTCATCTTAGACAAAGTCAAGAATATCAGGTTCGACAGGTTCATGAATATAGCGACCATTTTCTCCTTCTGGGAATGGGTAAATGATAGAGATTTCAGCCTTCGCTCCGTTTCTAACAATGTAAAAGATTGGAAATTTGTAGACATACCCAGCCTTTTACAGCAAAAATTTCCAAAATCTTTCCTTACCTTTGACGACGCTCGAATTAAGAAAGAGGCAAAAATCTTGGTGGAAATGCAGTCTTGGAATGAAATGTCAAATGGCAAAGGTTGTCAATTTAATGACTACAACAAATATCATTGTATAATGAAGAAAATAGTAAATTCCGGAACCCCATTATTAATCTCGACAGATGGCGCCCACGACCTTCCATACGAAACTTCGGATGACACAAAAAAACGCACAACTAGTGCTTTTGTTATTTCGATATGCGACGTAAAGAATTCGGAATCTTTGGAAACAGGAGAATGGATAAATCGCACAACCATACCACTTCTATGCAGAGCATCCAAATTGCCTCACTTCATTGGCACAACTCCTTCAGATATCGCCACAGGTGAATTATTTGCTTTTGCAATGTCGGAATTAGCAATACATCAAAAACTACCTCGGATAATATTAACTGATAGCAAGTCATCAAGAGATCTTCTTTTAGAGTTGAGAGACAATGGACAGGAAAGAATCATCAACAGGGAATATATTCGGAAAATAGCAGGAGGAGTGAGCAAATTTATTTTTAATTTATTTCAAGATAAATTTCTGGATAAGTCATCGGAGAGTATTATACCAATTCCAGACCAAATTCGACTTCCACTACAGACTGCTCTTCAACATATGTGTGCTACAGCGTCATCTTGGACAGATATAAAAATGAAGGATATCCAAGACAATCGCGATAAGGTATCAGCAAAGGTATGGGAACGAGAATATTGGGAATGTCATAAACACAGATCCGTGTGGAAAATAAATTCACACCAGCTTAATGACGAAGGCACTGCTATCAACTCAACACCGCGCTACCAAAATCTTGTACCGAATCTATGTCTCTTGAGCTGCAACCATCACGCAGACGTTAGTGCGGACTATGTCAAAAAATTTCAACAGAATACCTTGAATATCAAAGTCTCCTACTCCAAACTAAGATTTTCACTCATTTATGATGGAAAAACGATAGATAGACATGTTAGTAAAGTGGTAAAAGCGGCAATCGATCAAGAAAGACTGAAAAGACTAAAAAGAAAACCTACCCAAGGATTGCTTCATCGAATCATTGCTCATACGACATCCGATTGGAGTGGAATACGCAACCATAAAGGCCTTTTCAGATCACTCTGTGGGCTCAGCAGAACTCATTCACGAAGCATCTATAAAAATGAAACGTATAGAACAGTTTGCAAGGAAATCAGACAGTGTAGTACCAATAATCCAGCAGAAATCAACTTACTGGACAATATGCACAAAAATCAGGATCTGATTAATCACCTCTTACCTTGTATGTGGTGTGCAGACGATTCATATGATTCCATTACGATCAAGGGTAATAGAAAGCACGCCATGCTGCATTGTTCCAATAACGAACTGACGATGTTTCGAAAAGACCTATTGGACTTGACAACATCCAAACTCAAATACTTTTGTACTACCATGATGAAGGTTACATCTTGGACCTTTGTCGAAGACCTACTTAGTAACATCGCCGAGCAATTCGATTTTCACCAACAAAATAACACTGGCAGGTTATCCAAAATTCCACGATCAAGAAACAACATGTATCTTCCAATTCCGGAACTTTTACAAAAACGGGGAGTGAATTCTCTTCGTTCGGCTATATTAAATGGTACTGGTGACATATTGACGGACATTTTTGGAATAACACCACGGGAACCAATCGCAAATTATGGGGATGATGAGCTAGGAATTATTGATGTACCCTGGCTAGGACTAACTCCAATCTTCCTTGATAGAATCATAAATAATGCATGCACAAAATTGGATGGAATGTGTTCCCATACCAATACCAACGAAATTGCATCTATGGAACTTCTATTCATCTGGAACACGATAAAGGAAATCAATTTAGGCCGTGCTGCTGGTTTGCACAGAATCATTGGCACCACAGGTAAAACAATAGAAAAACAATTCGCAAAGAACGCTAATCTGACATCAAATGTCGAGCTGACTCCAACAACTTCATCAGATTCAATGATCACCCCCATGGAAATAGTTTCAACTCCGTTAAAAGCAATAAATGATACGTCCAACTCCTCATCGCCACTGCAGCAGTCTCCAAGACTCTCGGATGCAAGTAAAGTTCAGGAGAAAAATATAGAGACAGATAATATCGATTCTCCGAAAACCTGTACCGGCGTAACCTGCGGGAAAGAATCAACTTTTTGGTGCGCAGGATGCACCTACGAACCAAACCTTATCAAACAAAGCATAAAGCAGTGCCAACGATGTGGTAGATTCATGACGGCTTTAAAACAGGCACATACAACTATGCTCACAATCTCTCCTCAATCCAACGTCCCCTATCCTTCCAACAGCTCAACTATTGTTAATTTTTGTAAAGATAATCCGGATAATCTCCAATTCCGATACAAACAGTTCATGGATCTACTTGACACGTCTATCTCAATAGAGAAACGTTCATGTCAGGCTCGACACACATTAAAATCATTATCGGACAGGCACAAATTGATATGCAAAATAATACACAAAAGTATTTTACATCACGCAAAAAAAGAAGATTCAACAGAAACAATCTTTGATCGATCAGCGTCATTTATACAACAAACAGCCAACAAACTTAATCAACAGCTACTTTCAATCAAAACAGCGAATAAAATCAACATAAAAACGGACCCATTCCTTCGACATAATTCGCTCATCGAAAAATATTCCGATTCCAACAAATCTTCGCTCAGTTCGTCACAAGCAATAGCAACTAATTGCGCAAATACGTACCTTAGCGGCCAAGCCATCAAACAAGCTGTGGAAGTAATTCGCGATCGACATACACCTAATGTGTTCATCGCGCACTCTGATGCATATCTCACAATTGAATCTTGGGATATTAGGCTCGGTTGGAATAATTTCGCGAGAATTTTCACATCTCAAAGGGTACTGGATGAAAAGCCAATGGGCATCTACATGATACCGATGTTCACAGGAAGCACCAGCAGTGGTCATTGGAGCACTATAGTTATAGAGAAAAGGAGAAATTGCTGTCAGGGGTGGGTCATAGATTCACTAGGATCTTCAGATTTAAATCGACAGTTGAAAGAAAAGATTCGCAGGGCATTCCTACCAGGACGGGGCAGATTCATTTGGACAGATCTTATTTCAAGAAGCCAAACAGAATGCGAATGTGGACCCAGGACAATCTTAGCTTTACATTTATCGGCATCGATTATAGCCGCCGGGGGCACCACAGCAAGAGCGGTGGAAGAGGCATCGTTAATTCATATAGAAGTAACGGAGTATAAAGCTCATCTAGTTAGGCTCGAAGCCGCCTTATTGGTCGATGAACATGATCCCAGCATGATTTCATGACTTCGGCGATCCACCGTTAGGACAGCGGAACCAGGGGATAGAGGACGGAGTAAGAAAAGAAGAAAGCGAGGGAGTAGAGAGAAATTGATTAGACAGGCGACAATACAGATCGAAGACTGAAACGGGATACTCACAGAGGCGACGTTATTTCCTATGCAATTTCGGTTTTTTCCATTCGGATTTTTTCCTTTTTATTTTTTTGGATTTTTTGGACTTTTTCTTTGGCTTTTGGACTTTTTTATTTTTTTGGATTTTATAATGTGAGGATATGTAATTTTTTTGTCGGGAGTAGGAGGACCACCCGATAGATCCCATTGATGATAACGACGGTTATGCACATGAAGGTGAACTATTCGTAAGAATAGAGGGCAGGAATTCTTAGTGGGGCGTGAAGACTGGTCATACATCTCAGCATGATTTCCATAGTAACACGTAAAAAAAATAACATACCTTTACTTTACATACAAAGTCATGTTACGTATTGAAATCATTCTAATACGTTGTTAATGACATTCTAAAATAACATGAAATATTTGAATACGTTGTTAATGACATGCTAAAATAACTTGGGGCATTGGAATACGTTGTTACTGAATTAATGAA
>Ga0209092_10001339_pt1 | contig 24238 bp, 21 predicted proteins | sample FraStrMetagenome_FD_187446 | JGI IMG/M metagenome (GOLD analysis project Ga0209092, IMG submission 187446) | Marine eukaryotic phytoplankton communities from Arctic Ocean - Fram Strait ARC3M Metagenome (SPAdes) (version 2) | ecosystem: Environmental > Aquatic > Marine > Oceanic | place: Fram... | reverse complement strand
ATCCGGAAGAAGGCGGTGTGCGGGTGCCACTGGTGATTTCAGGACCAAGTATTTTAGCGGACAGTGAGGTGCATGAGATGGTGAATCAGCTCGATTTCTTCCCCACCTTCCTTACGTTGTCCGACAGGACGATCGCGACGGCTGATTTTGACGAACTCAGCGGTTTGGACATTGCTCCGGTGTTGCGTGGTGAGGCCACTCAGGTGCTTGATGCGCTGGATCAGCCACGTGAATTCCTCTTCTGGCACTTCCCGCATTACAATCACATGAAGTCTTCCCTTCGAAGTGGTGATTATAAAATCCACAAGTCATTCGAAACGGGTGTTTACGAGTTGTATAAACTCTATGACGGCCTGGATGCCAATGGAGACCCCGTCCGCTTTGACATCGAAGAAGCGAATGACTTAGTGGCGGATCCTGGACATGCCACTGTCCTCGCGGACATGACTGCAATGCTTGAAGGAGCATTTGTAGACTATAACGCAGAGCTTCCTTACCTGAATCCAGACTATACAGGCGTCGATCCGGCAACGGTCTCTGCGCCGGACGTCGATACGTTTACTGGCGAAACACGCTTGGCTGAGCTCACCATCGTATCGCCCGGCCCAAAGATTGTGGAGGCATCAGTGATTTATACTGGTGGCCCTACGGCTGGTAAAACTGATGTGGTTGCGGACGAATTTATCTTAGGAATGCGGGAGCCCGCCACGACGAGCGTCGATGGCTACACTGTGAGTGCTGTGATCCCTGAGAGCATCACATCTTACCTCTTCCTGCTCGTTGATGAGAATGGCTATATGCAATATACGAGCGAGGTCAGCAGCCCGTTGCTTGTTGTGGTGCCTGATTCGCAGGCTCACTGGCCGTTCGACGAAGTATCGGGTAGTCAGGCTACAGATATTTCGGGGAATGGTCACGATGCGACCGTGACAGGTGCTGAATGGACTGTCGGAGTCGATGGCGGTGCCCTGTATTTTGATGGCGACCTTGATTATGTTATCATTCCCGTGGGGGCTGTTTCAGGTATTAATAACCAGATGAGCATCGCCATGTGGGTTTATGGGGGAGCGACTCAACCAGCTCAAGATTCAGTTTTCCATTCCCGAGACGCTAGTGATAATCGTATACACAGTATCCTGATACCTTGGTCCAGTGGGTCCGTTGTTTGGGATGGTGGTTATGACTCCGTTACTGATTCAAATGATCGTGTTTCCAAGGGGACTGACTCGGCCATCTATAAAGGAGTCTGGAATCACTGGGTATTTACAAAAGATACGACTGAACCGGCAGGTGTCGGTAGCATGGTGATCTATCTCAATGGATCCGTATACGATACGGATACCGGGACATTCCCAATGTCAGGAATGCACTCGACATGGCTTGGTTCTGGAAAAGATACGACCTTGAGCTTTGAGGGGCTCCTGGATGAGGTGATGCTCTATGATGTGGCACTGACGGCCGCTGAGGTCGCGACACTCTATGCGAGCTATACGCTTCCTGCAGATTACCAGACGTGGTTGCTCAATTATCCCGGGCTCAGTGATGACACTTTTGAGGGCGATCCAGAGCAAGATGGGATCGCGACTGGCCTCGAGTTTGTGTTGAATGGCACACCCACAGGACCAGACCAGATACTGCTCCCCGAACTGGATGCATCTGGTGCGAACTTTGTCTTCACCTTTACACGTAGCGCCGAGGCGGTGCCGTTTACTGAACAGATTTTTCAGTATGGATCGACTCTGTCCGGTTGGACAGATCTCAAAATTACAGAACCGCGGGCAAGTGAGGTGAGTTTAGGCTCGATTGCAGGAGGCCTACAAGATGTGACGGTGACGATCCCTAAGAGCCTAGCGGTGGATGGTAAACTCTTTGGCCGATTGAATGTGCTTTCAGTGGCCGATTAATGGGCTGATGGCGAAAGTCTCACCGTTTATTATGGAGCTTGAGCGCATTTCTCAAAGAACCCCACAAGCTCGAACAAAAGAATGAAAAAATATCACTAGCGATCACTGCATCTGCCATTGGTATAAGCTCAGCGCTTGCGACTGATTTTTCCACCGCCCCTGTTAAGCTTACCAATAAGGGGCATGCGGCTATTAGCCTTAGCGCTATGCCCCCTCAAATTACGCTTATACGCTTCAGGGAGATACGACTCCTACCGAAGATTCTCAAGCCGTTGGCGAGTGGATTTGGGGGACCGATGGTGAGCTAACTTATACTGCGGATACGGATACATATGGTGGTGCCGCAACGAAGGTTAACCGCCGCGGGGTCATTCGGATCATCAATGATTCGAAAGCAACCCGAGGCCTGATTAAGGTCGCCATGAATTATACGCTCGGAGCGGGCGATTCAGTGACGATTGAACTCTATGGCTGGAATTCTGGCGAGACATCTGTCGGTCTGTCATGGGGAGGCCCTAAATCTGGGACAACCTGGAATCAGACGATCGTTGGCGATGCCACGACCTTGTTGAGTAAAACTTACACCACGGGCACATCGCTCTCTGAGTTGGTTGATCTAGGGAAGGGGTATGATTACTACGCGTGGCGTGTGGGTCAATCCGCTGGAAACGTCGTTCTTGGTGATGCAGATCAAACTGCTTTTAGCGGTCTCTCAGTCACCGTTCCATAAACAGGCACTTACGCACGACTCGCCGGGCTCACAGGTCTGACCTTTGTGATGCTTCGTCGCCGTCGCTCTTAATCAGCCGACAGTTCATTTTACAAAGCCCTCGGATCTAGCGATCTGGGGCTTTTTTGTGGAGTGGTGGCAGGGGTAGGGTGGATGTGTGACAACCGCTTTCGTCTTAGGGCCACATATTGCTGCGCGCGCACCAGTCACTGCGTTACGCCGTGTCAAGTCGCTTGCACCCAAGGGAATAATATTTTTTCACAACCGCTTACGCTAGAGATAGGGAGGAAGGGAGTAAGGTGCGACAGATTGAATCTCCTCCCTTCCTCGCCCGCTACGGCCCTTTATTATGCCCTTGGGCTAGCGCTAGCGGTTGTAGAAAAAACGAAGTCAATGAAGGCGTGGCACTTGCAATGGGAAAGAACGCTCTGATGGGAACGGAGTTGCGAAAGCGGTAATGAAGTGTGAAGGGCTATTGGTTTTGGGAGAGACGATCTCCGCCTCGTCCGCAGCGTCAGTATCGAAGCCCGCGCAAAACGCCTTCAAAAATTGCGCTCTATCCCGCATTTGAGGGGTATGCGTGAACGCGATAGATTGATATAATTTGGTATTGTTGGAGATCTCACTCGGACTGACTTTTAGATACTAAATATGATGCAATCAAAATACTTATGTGCGGCCGTGCTGGCTTGGGGACTGTTGTCTCAATCGGCAGGGGCGGTTGAAGAGTCCAAGTTTGTAAAATCACTGACCCCTGGCCCTTTAATTCTACCTTCCGAGCCAGGCTCATGGACGTGGGGCATGGCGCCGATCTACGACGCGGCGGGCCAGGTGCACATCTTTAATTCCATCATCGATAAAAAGGGCAGCTGGAAAGAAAACAGTAGGATAGCGCACTGGGTCGCCGATCAGCCGGAGGGGCCTTACACCCTGCTGGGTGATGTGTTCGTCAGTGACGAAGCCAGCTATCATAACCCTCAGATTTCTAAAGTAGGGGACACTTACGTGTTAGTGTTTCTACTGAATCGCCACACGGATGCAAATGGCTCCAAGCAAGAGGTGGGAATCGCCACCGCGAAGTCGTTGATGGGGCCGTGGACTGAAAGCCCACACAACCCGATTCTGAAAGCGACTGAGGATAATGGGCACCACGCGTCCAATCCTACTTTCGTTGTCGCGCCAGATGGGCAATTCCGAATCTATTTTAAAACCATGACGGAGCGCGAAGGTGAAATCTATCGTGAGATCTCATTGGCGACCAGCGACCACATCGAAGGCCCTTATGAGGTCTATGCTGACAATCCAGCCATCTCTTATGCCGAACAGAAGATCGACATCGAAGATCCGTATGCTTTTTACTACAATGGCATATATTATATGATCCTGGAAGATCGACAAAATGTAAAAGGCATGCTCGAAGGCACGCATACAGGCAACCCACGCCTCGGAGGCATGCGCCCCGGCCTGATCTATCAATCAAAGGACGGCATCGACTGGGGCATCCCTAAAGTTGGCTATCAGACCAACGAGATCTACTTCGGCCACGAACTGGCGCGCAGTGAGCGCCCGAGCATCCTGTGGAAAGACGGCAAGCCGGATTACCTTTACCTGACGTGTCATGATGACGATTCGACCGCTGGCTACATCCTCAAGATTGATGGCTGGGTAGGTGAGTGATACCATAACATTCAAATACTATGATTAAGAACTTAATAAAACTCGGCAGTATTCTGACTGCTGCATCTTTGGCACTGGTGGTGCATGCTGAACCGCAGCGTCCTCCTGTGGTGAGCATGTCGAAACCAAATATAGTCGTCGTGCTCGCCGATGATATGGGCTGGGGCGATTCCGGCACCTATGGTAACGAACTGATCCAGACGCCCAACATGGATAAGCTGGCCGCACGAGGCTTGAAGTTCACGCAAGCCTACTCCGCAGCGGGTGTCTGTTCGCCGTCGCGCTCTGCAATTCTCACCGGTCGCACTCCGTATCGCAATGGCGTATGGCGTCATTTGTCAGGCGTACACCAGTCACATCTACGAGCGAGTGAGATTACTTATCCAGAGTTACTCCGAGAAATCGGCTACGAGACCTGCCACGTTGGCAAGTGGCACCTGTTGTCTCGGCAGCAGTATGCTAATCCTGAATTTCCCCAAGTCGGGGAGCAGGGCGGTTATGACTACTGGTTTGCTACTCACAATAACGCAGACCCGAGTCATAAGAACCCAGACAATTTTTATCGGAATGGTGAAGCGCTCGGTGTGTTGGAAGGCTATTCTGCGCCGCTCGTCGCGGATGAGGCGATTCACTGGCTGAAGGATCTACGCAACCCAGAGAAGCCTTTTGTTTTATCGGTCTGGTTCCACGAGCCGCACAAGCCGATTGCGACGGATGTCAAATTTGCGGATCTCTATGGTGATCACAAAAACAAGGTCTACATGGGCAACATTTCCCAAATGGATTATGCACTCGGTCAAGTGATGCATACACTCGATGAGATTGGAGTGACTGAGAATACGCTGATCTTCTTTAGTTCCGATAATGGACCCGTTCGTAGTGAGGGGGGCTCCTCTGGTGGTTTACGCGGAGGCAAGCGCAGTAGCTACGAAGGCGGCATTCGCGTGCCAGGTATCATGAGCTGGCCTGGCCACATCCAACCCGGGACCGAGACAGAGACACCCATCATCGGCACGGATATATTTACGACAGTGTTGGACATTGTAGATGTGCCAGTGCCAGTAGATCGCACCATTGATGGAGTGAGTTTATTGCCAGTGTTTGATGGCAAGACGGTGACACGCACGACGCCTCTTTACTGGCGCACTCACGTGTCAGATCCGAACGATCGATCGGCGATTCGAATCGGTGATTGGAAATTGATTGGTAATGATCTCATGACCGAGTTCGAACTCTACAATATCGAAGCAGATTGGCAGGAGGGAAATGATCTGGCCTCTGAGATGCCTGAGAAGACCGACGAGCTGAAGCGCGAACTCTTCAAGGTGTGGGGCAGTATTGAAGACGAAGGTCCCAAGGAGTGGTGGCGAGAGTGTAAGGTCAAGCCAGTGCGTAATGGTAATTTAGCCTACTAATAATGCCAAGGTTCGTTAGAAATACGGAGAATGGTTATATGATGAAAAAATTGAGAACTCTGAGTCGCATTATCACAGTGTTTGCGCTTACTGTGCTCTCTAGTTTCGCAGCGTCGAAACCTAATATTGTCTTCGTGATGACCGACGACCAGCGAGTGCTCCCTCTCGGGTTGTCACTCCTCGCTCTTGGAGCGTCCTTGACATGTCCGCTTGTATTCAGTGCCGAGGATCATCTAGCGGAAGATCCGTTTGAATTGGGACTGGCAAAGCAACATGCGGGAGATGGTGAGAAGCACTGGGAGGGGAAGAGTCCGGAAGAACTGCGTGCTTGGGCGAAGGAGAACCTGCACCATAAATTGACTGCGAAGCGGGTCTTTGATGCCGCGGCACATCCTGAGTGGGATTGGTTTCGAAAGTCAGGTCTCGGATTATTTTTACACTGGGGACTGACGAGTGAAAATCCACAAACAGGTGATGCGTGGGCGATGGTCTGGTCGGGGAGTAAGGTGGCAGCGAATCGTTTCATGCAAACTCCCGAGGAGATGTTTGCGGTCGCACAGACGTGGAACCCTGAAAACTACAATCCTGATAAATGGTTGTCGGCAGCGAAAAAAGCGGGCTTTGGCTATTCTGTTTTAACGACGCGCCACCACGACGGCTATGCGCTGTGGCCGAGTGATTACGGCACTTGGGATGCGGGCGACCTCATGGGCGGGCGCGATTTGGTCAAAGATTATGTCGATGCTTCGCGTAAGAATGATATGAAGATCGGGTTCTACTACTCGGGTCCTAACTGGCACTACGATTATAAGAATCGAGACTTTTTGTTTCCTCCCCAGAAGGACTACCGATTGAATTACAAGCATGAGCGGGTCGAAAAGACGCCGAAGCTCACCTCGTTGATGGCAACTTCGGGAGAAGCCGAAAAGGCGGAGTCTATAGGCCAAGTTCACGAGCTGATGACCAAATATGGCGAGATCGATGTGATCTGGTGGGATGGCAGTGTGTCGGTGAGCGAAGAAGAGCTCCGACCGATGCAGCCAAATATCTTTGTCGCTCGTGGTAATATTGCGACGCCTGAGGGCGGTCACCAAGGAGCCAGCCACAATGTGAAAGTATCCAACGAAGCGGGGTGGTGGTGGGAGTCCTGCCAGAAGTCTGAAAATAGTTTCACCCCAAACTGGCACTACGGCGTCGAGTGTGAAACGAACCACTGGAGCACGGATACGTTGCTCACAGAGTTGGTTCGTTGCCGGTCGCTTGGCGGTAACCTACTTGTGAATGTGCCGCCTCGTGGGGACGGTTCGATGATGGATTGGTTTTACGATGTTTGCGACGAAATGGCCACTTGGATGGCACATTCGCGGGAATCGGTTTACGATGTGGATCAAGATGCACCCTTACCGACATTGGATAAAACGCAGAACTATACGACGAAGCGTGGGAATGTGTATTACTCACTGCCTGATTCGAAGGGAGCGGTGTTTATCTCTGATGTGAATCGGCCAAAGCAAGTGACTCTGTTGCGCACTGGTGAAACACTTGAGTTCGTATTCCGAGATACCGCGCTGCGTATTGTGCTTTCTCAAACGATGCAGACCGACCTACCTGACATGGTGAAAATCGTATTTTAAACCTTATTTATTTAAAGATACGCGACTATGATTGATCGAAAGCTAATATGCCTGTTCGGAGCCCTCACTTACATACTGGGCTTCAATGGACTTGAGGCAAAGACGCTTGTAGGGAGTCGCCCGAATATCATTCTAGTCATGACTGATGATCAGGGGATGGGGGACTTGTCCTGCATGGGCAACGAGATTGTGCGCACGCCGTATATTGACCAGTTCTATGAACAGTCGACACGCTTTACTGACTTTCAGGTAAGCCCGACTTGCGCGCCGACACGTGCGGCATTGATGAGCGGCCGCGCTCCTTTCAAAGTGGGGGTGACGCATACCATCATGCAGCGAGAGCGCATGGCGCTGGATGTCCTCACGATGCCGCAAGTTTTACAAAGTGCGGGCTATGCGACTGGTTTGTTTGGTAAATGGCATCTCGGAGACGAGCTGGAGTATCTGCCACAAAGCCGTGGTTTCGATGAAGTGCTCATGCATGGAGCGGGCGGTATCGGTCAGACCGGGTTGGGCGATTTTCCTGCAAATGGGGAAAACGTCTATTTCGACAATGTTCTGCTGCACAATGACACTGTGGTGCAGACCAAAGGCTTTTGCACAGACGTGTTTTTCGATGCAGCGGAGGGCTGGATCAAGCAGCAGCATGAGGCTAAGCAGCCATACTTTGCGTATTTGTCTCTCAACGCGCCGCATGGACCGATGTATGCACCAGATGAATACAAACGGCACTTTCTCGATGAGGGCTATGACGAAGGCACTGCAGCGCGTTATGGAATGATTGAAAATATCGACGACAACTTTGGCCATTTGATGTCATTGCTGAAGAATTGGGGGGCATTGGATAATACGCTGGTGATCTTTATGACGGACAACGGGATGTCGATGAAGGCCATGACTCGCAATGGTGAGAAGGTCCTACCATTCAATGCGAATCTGAGAGGGCGGAAGAACTCGCCAAATGAAGGCGGCACACACGTGCCTGCATTCTGGCAGTGGCAGGGTGTGTTGAAGAAAGGCGTCGATATTGATGGGCTGGTGGCGCACATTGATCTCTACAAGACCTTTACTGAGCTCGCGGGTGCTGACCTGCCTGATGCGATGCAAGATCTCGACGGGCGTTCCTTAGTTCCGTTGTTAGAGAATTCTGATGCTGATTGGGCAGACCGTGAGTTGTTCTTCCATTGTGGCCGCTGGAACGCGGGCGAGCGGGATAAACACCAGTATCTCAAGGTTGGCATGCGCACTCAGCGCTGGAGGTTTGTGAACAATAAGCAACTCTACGACATCCAAAAAGATCCCGGTGAGACTAAGGATGTATCGAAGCAATTCCCTGAAGTAGTGTCGCAGATGCGCAAAGCATACGACCAGTGGTGGGTCTCGGCCTTGCCGTTGATGGTGAATGAAGGACTGCCGCGTGTCTCTGGTGGCCAGCCTTTAGCGAATCGCTACGAAGCGCAGCTAGAGGAGCAGGGCATTCCCGAGTGGACGCCAGAGAAACTGTAGCACATCAATTTGTTATTAAAATTAAAATGAAAAATATAATTCTATCATCATTCCTCAAGGCCGCTGGTATTAGCCTCGTCGGATTTCTATCTCAAACGAGCCTGTTAACTGCAGCGCAACCTGCGGCAGAAGCGGAGCAGCCAAATATCATATTCATCCTGACAGATGACCAAGGTTATGGAGATCTCCAACGCCATGGGCATCCATACTTGAAGACACCGAACCTCAACCGTCTACATGACGAAAGTGTGCGAATGGACAATTTCTACGTCAGCCCATCTTGCTCGCCCACACGTGCGGCGTTGATGACTGGTATGCATGAGTTTCGCAATGGCGTGACGCACACACTCATCCCGCGTGAGCATCTCAATGCTGACGCCGTGACCTTGCCCGATCTGTTGAAGAAGGCAGGTTACAAGACTGGGTTTGTCGGGAAATGGCATCTCGGTGGTTCGAAAGGCTATGCGCCCAATGACCGCGGCTTCGACTGGACTTCCACAAACCCGATGGGGCCGCGCAAGCACTTTGACCCAGAGATCATCCGCAATAATGTGCGCACGCAGCGCAAGGGATTCCGTGAAGATATCTTCTTTGATGAAGCGATGACATTCATTGAAGAGAGTGGCGATCAACCTTTCTTCTGTTACCTATCGACTTATTCGCCGCACACTCCACTTGCTGCACCTGAAAGCTATATTGCGCCATTCCGTGAGCAGGGTCTCAACGAGACGCATGCGGCCTATTTGGCGATGATTGAAAATGTTGATTACAATGTAGGGCGACTAATGGAGTTTCTCGAAGAGACCGGGCGTGATGAAAATACCGTCGTGCTCTTCATCAATGACAACGGCGTGACAGAGGGCCTCGATGTTTATAACGCTGGAATGCGCGGCTGCAAAGCGACTGCCTGGGAGGGCGGCACACGTGCCATGTCTTTTTGGCGTTGGCCAAACCATTGGGAACCACGGACGGTTAATAATTTATCAGCGCACCTCGATGTGCTGCCGACGCTCTGTGAATTGGCAGGAGTTGAGGTTCCAGAATCATTACAGTCCGAGTTAGAGGGATTCAGTCTAATGCCGATTCTAGAGGCGAAGGATGACATTAGCTGGCACGATGACCGTATGCTGTTTCACCACGTGGGGCGTTGGCCGAGTGGCTTAGCTGAATCGCATAAGTATGCGATGGTCAGCGCGCGTAAGGGTGACTACTTGCTAGTGCGTAGTGCACCTTGTGGCGATCCAGCTTGCGAAGAATTTCAAAGCCAATGCACCACACTGCGTGCAGTTTATAGCGGGCTGATGACGACGACCTATGCTAAGGGCTCTGCTCAGACGCACTGGGGCGCGACACCCATGGGGCACTGGGCTTTGTTTAATGTGAAGAACGACCCTGCTTGTGAAAATGATCTTTCATATTCGAACCCTGAAATGGTTTCCAGTATGGCAGCTGCCTATGATGGTTGGTGGGATGAGCTTTACCCAACGATGATGGCGCGAGGTGGCGACGAAGGCGATCCTGATGTGAGTGCAAAAGCGTCTAAAAAAGCTCGTTCATGGAAGGGGCCAACTAGCGACAAAGCGCAACCAGTTGCGACGCCGAATGCTACCGGTAGAGAGTCTGGCATGTTCAAGCGTATGGATGTGAATGCTAACGGAAAAGTGACTGCAGATGAATACGTCGGCTTATTTGGTAGAGCTTTTGAGCACAAAGATGCGGATCATGATGGAATGCTGAACGCGGACGAGTTTGGGCATTCTGCCTTTGATGATGCAGATACCGACCGGGACGGATCGATGACACGCGCAGAGTATGATGCGCTCTATTTGCAGCAGTTTAAAAACCGCGACGCCAATACGGATGGCATTCTCATAATCAACGAAATGTAAGCGTGTGGGGTCTAAACTTAGGAACTAATCGGCTTGCCAACGACTTATGGATTTAAGGAAAATGCGTCTTGAAGACGCAAATGACTATATTCCTAGCCGCATTGGCGGGGTGGATGAACCGCAAGCAGCAAGATCTGATCGTTCCGAGCGAAGCGACATGTGAAACCATATCTATTTGAATAAAATCATGCATTTGCTGTCATTCGATGTAGCTTTCGCTAATCTTAGTATAAACCTAATCGGATTTATACTGATCGTATACTGATTGGTCGGCCGCCAGACCGCATCGATACAGAGAGTCGGCCACCTTGCCAAGGTGGATGTCGAGAGTTCGAACCTCTTCGCTCGCTCCATTTTTTAAGCCCCCAGTCCTAAACGGCTGGGGGCTTTTTATTGCAACAACGAAGAGGTGAGAACTCGTCTAGAGAGTTTGACGGAGCACGCTTGCGTGCAGAGAGATGGCCCGACCGCTAAGTCGCTGCGCAGCTGTGAGGCGCAGCCTCAGGCAATCGCTTCGCTCACTCCATTTTTTAAGCCCCTAAGTATGTGATGCTTAGGGGGGGCTTTTCTGTCTTTGGGTGAGCCGAAGTGTCAACTCGCCACCGACCTTGGAAGTCCGAGTTTAGACTAGTTTAGATAAATTATACTGAACGTTACTTTAAGCTCAGGGCTAGATCCCGCGTTTTTTTAGTTCTTTGCGAACTGCTGCTTCTAATTTCCTCCGGGCTAAGGATTACGATGTTTTTGACCGTCTGCGGGGCTCCATCGAGGCGGGTGACGATAACCTACCCCCCTCTCGGCAGCATGCCATCATCGGCACCACCTTAGGTGCTTGCCGCTAGTGCGGCTTGTCCGCTGGGTGTGTTCCAAGGCAATTCTTGATAGAGAAAATTAGGCAGTTCGATTTTTGGTTCAAAACTTCGAAAAAATATTGGGGTCGACGCGCTAGACATCGGGGGGATGAGCCAAGGCCAATCGCCATGTACTGTGCGCTGGTTTCGATCTTCTTTTTTACAAAAATTAGCGAATTCTGAAGTGACTGTATGGTGATCCACGATTCGATACCCGGCGCGCTCAAATGACCAGAGCACGGCTTCATTCAATGCCACCAGCGCGCGATCGATCCAAAACTGTGCGTGTTTGCTTGGGTCGAGCCCGATCGCCGCGGCGACCTGTGGTAATTGATTGTAGCGTTTTAGGTCTGCAAGATTTCGAGCGGCGATCTCAGTTGATACGTAATGGCCACTGAAAGGAGCCGCTGAATAGATGGCTTGCTCGGATGCAAATAGCATGTCGGAGACCACTGGGACGGCATACCAGCGTAGCCCCAAGGACTCTATCGCTGGGTGCTCGGGATGACGGATCGTGACCTCGGCGAGGTACTCTTTTGGGATGGGTCGTAAATGTAGCTTGCCGCGAAATTGCAAAATGATCGGCAAAATATCGAATCGGCTGCGCTGATGGGGGGGCTGCCAGCCGAGATCAATCGCGATTTGAGTCAAATGTATGTTCATCGGATCGCCCAGCACTGATCCATCGCTCGCTTGGTAGCCCGCATAACGAATGAGTTGGTGGTTCCAAATGCGAGTCTCGGCTTGGTCCGGATCAAATTCAGGGAAGACTGTGATGAATGATTCTGCGCTCCGATTTGCGTCCGCACGTTTCAAATGCTCAAACAGCGCATCGAAGCTCTCCTCGACTGAATTGGCACTCCTGGCATCGATCACACGCAGCGAACGCCAACGTGCGCGACCGCTGCAGCGCACTGAATTGCGCCAGGCCCCCTGCGCATCTTTTTGCAAATCAATTGCCGTTGCGCTCGACAGCGATGGCTTGAGTTGTTTGCAGAGTTCATCGGCGGACCAGCGCGTCTCAACCGTAATCTCTGGCTGATCAGTACGGCTTGTTTGAGCGGAGTATGGGCAAGCAGTTGGTTTATTTGGATTCATCGTCATGCATTAATTAAGATGCAATATGCAACATGAAATGCCTCTATGCGCAAGCGAAGGTGCAGGTATTATGGCGAATGGTGGCCGAGTGCTGAAGTGACTTAATTATTGAGGGTTAATCTAAGGTCCGGCGGGTGGTGGAGGTGCCCGAACCGAATCATCCCTGAGTCAATCAACTATCAAGGGGTTGAGCTAATTATGTATAAGCATTCGATACCAAGTATGCAGATCAACCAAAGCGCGGATCCTTTGCGGTCGACCTATGCTCTCGAACAGTTCTTCGCAGATTATCGCCAGGCGTATAAAGAAAATTTAGCCGGTAGCGAGAATGCCGTAATTATAGTGCAATTGCTCAGCAAAAAACCATCTAATCGTCTTTATCGATCCTCGCTGCGCAGCGCTGCACTGCAATCAGCTCGTCGACCAGTGGGGCACCCCATTTTTCTTCCACGCAGTGGCGGGCAACAGATGCAAGTGCGCTCAGCTGGCTACGATCGACAACCCTGGACGGCAGAAGATGTGTTTGTCGACAATAGCTAGCCTCTAGCTCGGTTATTTTAGCCGCCGCTGCCCTTTTTTTTGCGCTTGGTGGGCTGCACCTTTTTGCCTCTCTTTACCTTGCTTGTATTTGGTTGCGGGTCGCCCGCGTTCCAGCGCTTAGCCTCTGATAGCCGCTGATTTAGTTTCTTATGATTACATGTATCCCAATCCATTGATTCTTCCCTGTTTGATTTTACCGACAAACGACATGCTGTGCGCATTTCTGAGTGGCGCGAAGCTGCACGCCTTATTCTGGCTTGTCCATCCTGTTTCGCGGCGACCTTAGGCGAGCAGCTTGGCCCTCAAGTGCTTGCCTCTGTAGGCGCTCTACGCGGCCGCGCTCTTCGCAATCAATCATTAAATCGTGCTCCTTTGCAGCACAGTCCGCCACTGCGGCGGCGCTCTTCTTGTCTCATCTCAGTAAGTTTTTTTAACGGCTGACGATTAAATTGTGTGTTTAAAAAGGTAAATTTAGTCGTGGTCGGACAGCTAAAGCAAGGGCTTGGGCAACAGGCCTGTTGTCATGCGATTGCAGCAGCGTTGGTGATTGGACTTTTTCCGATCATGGGATTTTCGACTTTAATGAATACTTTTAGCGCGGCGTTTTTTCGACTGAATCAGCCAGTGGTGCAGGTTTGTAACTGGATCATTGCCCCGGTTAAAATTGCCCTCATTTTCCCCTTTCTACGGTTAGGTGAGTGGCTGTTTCAAGCGAAACCTTTTCGCCTCAGTCTTGCTGAATTTAGTACACGCTTCTTTAGTGACATCGCTACCACGACTGTCGAATTTGCGTGGACCTTTGCTCACGCGATCGTGGGTTGGCTAATCTGTGCACCTTTGATTTATGGTGTTATCTTTCGAGTCTCGAAGGCACTGGTTCCCAATAGACTGGCGAGCGATCTAAGCCGAGTCGCTGAGTAAGTGATCTGCGAATCGGTCTTGTTCGGCGGCTGTTCCCTTTACCCTGCTTGAAGCAGCTGGGTTTGATTGACTGTCGCCGATTATTTCAATGGCTTCGCGCTGTAAGGTGCGCTACAATCGCACGATACTTGTCGAATGTTGCTGCCAACGAACTATTCTTCTTCAATTCATAGCAAATAGAGTTTATTGGTTCATCATTACCTTATGTTCACGTTCTTCTGTTTACTGTCGATTGTCTCGTTCTTCTGCTATGGAGTTAGTTGTGTCTTCTCGGCCCACATGGTTGTCGAGTTTCAGCGCTATGGCTTAGCGCCGTTTCGATTGCTCACTGGATATTTGCAACTGCTTGGTGCGACTGGCCTCTTAATTGGCTTGCTAGTGAGTCCCACCATCGGGCTGATTGCTTCGATTGGTCTTAGCGTCCAGATGCTGCTTGGCTTCTGCGTGCGTATACGGATTCGAGATGCGATTGGGCAATGCTTACCCTCGTTTATCTATATGTGGATCAACGCAGGACTGGCGTTGGAATTCCTCAGTCGCTAGCCTTAAGCAGCTAATACGATGATGCCGATGCACAAGGCTAGCATCACTAGCGCAGGAATCGATTTTTTGAATGGATCCTTTACCTTAAGGTGCATTAATAGCGCGCCCACCATGAGCAGCCCGAGCAGACTAGCAAACGGGACAATCAGCGATTCAAAGTATACACCTAGAATCAGGGCAAGTGCAGCGGTGATTTTCAAGCCGCCGATCAAGTAAACGCTCCAATTCGGCAGGCCATAATTGGCAAATTCGGCCTTCATATCCGCTGCTGTTCCGCCGCGGTAGGCGGTGCCTTGATTGTAACGAAGGAGCCAGACATTAAGAATTCCGAGGCCAGCGATCAGTTGTAATAGATGTTGAATAGTGTCCATTAGCGAAATGTGGCTGATCTCTAGGTTTTAGTCAAATACAGTAACTGCTCTGAGTGAGATTCGGCGGTGTGCTGGTAATCGACTGTTGGGTCGATGCCGAATCGATGCTCAAAGTCCTTTGCTTATCAGCTGGAGGCGTTGGTGTCATTGCTGGGGCGCATACCTGAGGATGTCGTTATGAGCATCGCTTCGACTCGCTGCATATAGATGGCGTGTTGCTCCGGATCATGGTAGGAGCCCGCTGCGTGCGGCTCTGGTTCTGTGTTTTGCTGCTTGTTAGGGATAATGTGGGTCTTGCGCCCCGTGCCTAGTTCGTAGGTCAGTTGAAGGCTATCGCCATTGGGCTGCTGCGTGACTTGTAGATTTTTTTTTCGAGTGTGCATGTCAATCTATCGTGCAGTCGCGATTCACCCTACAAAAAAAATAATGAATGCTTCATCGTGTGCTTTTTTGCAGCACTGGATGGTTGGTTTTTTGACCCAGACTCTTGCGTATGTGACACAGTTGAGCAATTTCTGCAGGTATGAAAAGGACCTCGGTATTATTCGTCAGTATGATCGCCAGCTGTGTGTGCGCGGCATCGCTCTTGGCAAAACCACAGATGACAGCAGAGATGAACACACTTTTTGAATTTACTGGTGAACACGCTGACGAGCCCTGGCTGAGCAGCAACGATGGCGTTATGGGCGGCCGCTCTGCTGGCAGTGCGACGATCGGTGACGATGGGATGCGCTTCAGTGGCACTCTTTCGCTGGAGAACAATGGTGGCTTTTCTTCAGTATACACCCGTGGCAATTTCGATCTTTCGGATGCCGAAGGTGTTCGTCTGAGAGTGCTGGGTGATGGCCGAACTTATCAGCTGCGCTTACACAGTGACGCACTCTTTCGTGAGGGGTGGGCGGTTAATTTTGCGGCGGATTTCCAAACTACCGCAGGTGAGTGGATCGAGGTGTTTGTGCCTTTTAGCGAACTAGAGCAAAGTTGGCGAGGCCGCCAGCTCTCGGGTTATACCTTTAATGCTAAAGACATTCGCCGCATGGCGCTGATGCTCGCAGATAAACAAGCTGGGCCCTTTTCTCTGCGGGTCGCTTGGATTGCGGCTGAATAGAAATTCATCGAACGCGGTCAGTTTCGATGCAGCAGCATTGCTAGCCTAGTATTGAGCGAGATGCTTAATCGTTGAAATCGAGTTCTGTTTGAGCGCTGGCAGATTTTGCAGCTTTCGAATGGCCTCGCACTGTTTTGCGACTGCCGTGTTGCTTGACGATGGCTTGTGCCTCATTGAAAAAACCGTCGCCGCGCCGAAGTGCGTAAATTCGCTGCATGGCTTGTTTACGCGCAAGCTTTTCATCGACGATCGGCAGTGGGTAGCCATTTAGTTTATGCGGCAGTACCCATGGCTGATGAATGCTTTGAGCCGAATAATCGGCGAGTTCTGGGATCCATTTACGGATGAACTGCCCTTCGGGATCATGATCCATACTCTGTTTGATCGGGTTATAGGCGCGGATGGTATTAATGCCGGTAGTGCCCGACTGCATTTGACACTGGCTGTAGTGAATGCCGGGCTCGTAGTCGGTAAATAGCCGTGCGAGGTGCAGCGCGGGGGCTTTCCAATCGAGCCAGAGGTGGTAACTGGCGAAGCTCATCAGCATCGCACGCATGCGGAAATTAATCCACCCGGTAGCACTCAGCGCCCGCATGCAGGCATCGATCATCGGGTAGCCGGTGCGTCCGTTTTGCCATGCTTCGAAACGGTCGCTGTCGGGCGTCTTTTCGCGCAGCGAATTATACGCAGTGTGGAAGTTTTCGAATTCGATGCGTGGGGCGTCTTCGATTTTTTGGATGAAGTGACAGTGCCAGTGTAGCCGGCTGTTAAAGGATCGAAGTGCCGCAGGCCATTTCCCTTTTTGTCCCCGTGCTTGTGCTTTGACTGCCAGGTTGCGTTGTTGGCAGGCAGCAACAATTTCGCGCAGTGAAAGGGTGCCGAAGGCGATGTGGGCGGAGAGTCGCGAACAACTGTCAAAGGCGGTCACGGGCGAAGACATTTCGCTGCTGTAATATTCGCCGCGCGTGTGCAGGAAACTTTCGAGTAGCGCCAGTGCATGACTGCGGCCACCCGGCTGGGTGGCTTGCAGGCGCGTCGGGTGTAGGTTCAAGTCGCTGGCCGCAGGCATCGATTCCGAGGCCGTGGCGACTGACTGTAATGCCTGTGGCGCGTCGAGGCAAACTTGGCTCATCAGCGCTTGCCATTGGCGACTCCAGCCATCGCGATTGTGCCGCCCACGAACCACTGCAAATTGCCGTGGTTGATGCCATGGGATGTTCTGTTGGCGTGCCCATCGTTGAACGCTACGATCTCTACGGTAAGTCCAGTCGTTCCAGGTTTCTTGATGCGACCAGAGTGCTTCGATCGAGTGTTCGTCGTGTAGGGCCTGCAAAATATCGCTGGCTTTGCCACAGCGAACCACCAGTGGCGTGCCGTAGTGCTCAATCAGCTGTGCATTGAGTTCGGCGAGGCTTTCGTTGAGAAAGCAATAGTGGCGATGACTGAGGTCAGGTTGTTGCCAGAGTTCGGGCTCCAAAATATACAGCGGCACTGTCGGGCCACGGCGGGCGGCTTCGCTGAATGCCTGGTGGTCGGTAATCCTCAAGTCTCGCTTGAACCAAACTACGTGTGCCATGGTCGATTGGTCAGTGCTTATACGATTTCACCTGCGTCTAGTGCCTGTAAGAATCGGGTGCTGTCTGCGCGGATTAGATCTACCTTCGCGGCGTCCATCTTGCTCAAGGTTCGGTAGGGCATGCCCATTCGTGGGTTCGCTCCAAGCTTGTCTTGCTGGCGGATTAAAAAATCCCAATAGAGATAATTGAACGGGCAGGCGTCCGGCCCGTTCTTTTTCGAAACCTTGTAGGAACAGCCTTTGCAATAGTCTGACATGCGGTTGATGTAGGCTCCACTAGCTGCGTAGGGCTTCGATGCGAGTACGCCACCGTCGGCGAACAGCACCATGCCACTCACATTGGGTAGCTCTACCCATTCGTACGCATCCGCATACACGATCCAGAACCATTGGTTGACTTCTTTGGGGTTGAGACCAGCCAATAGCGCAAAATTACCGAGCACCATTAACCGCTGGATGTGGTGCGCATGCGCATTTGCTTTGGTTTCGACCACACATTGACGCAGGCAGTTCATCTTAGTGGCGGCGCTCCAGTAAAACTCCGGTAGTGGTCGCTTTGCCTCTAGAAAATTTTCCGATACGTAATCTGGCATCTTTAGCCAGTAGATCCCGCGCACATATTCGCGCCAGCCCAGTATCTGACGAATGAAGCCCTCGGCGGCATTCAGTGGGGCCAGTCCGTCGCGATAAGCTTGCTCCACTTTTTGGATACATTCGAGCGGGCTGAGTAGCCCGCAATTGATGTAGAAGCTGAGATGTGAGTGATACATCCAAGGCTCACCTTGCAGCATCGCATCTTGGTAGTCGCCAAAGTGGCTCAGTCGCTCGCGGATGAATTGCTCTAGAGCCTGCTGAGCTTGGGCTGCAGTCACAGCAAAATGAAACGGCTCCAAGTCGCCAAAATGCTCACTAAACTCGCGATCGACTAATTCGAGCACTTCCTGAGTGATGCTGTCTGGCTCACTCAGATAGGTCGCTGGGATGTCCAGCCCACTCTTCGCGGGCTTGCGGTTCTCGGCGTCATAGTTCCACTGCCCGCCAACTGGCTGGTCGCCCTCCATTAGGATCCCATAGGTGCGGCGCATCTCGCGGTAGAAAAATTCCATGCGCAATTGTTTGCGACCCTCGGCCCATGTTGCGAACGTATCCTTGGTGCATAGAAATCGGTTATCGTCACGAATTTCCAGCGGAATAGGGAAGTGGGTTTTCCAGCTTTCAACCTCTTTGAGCACGGCATATTCGCTCGGCTCGGTGACGATGATTTGCTCTGGACTGAGCGCTTCAATCGCCCGCTCCAGCTCACCAGTCAAACTGCCCGCATTGTCGGGGGCATCATATCGGATGTATCGGGTGCGGTAGCCAGCTGCGTCTAGTTCCGCAGCAAAATGCCGCATGGCAGAAAAAATGAAGGCGATCTTTTTTTTGTGGTGCGGGACCCGCGTCGCTTCGTTACGTACTTCGCACAGCAACACCACATCCCGTGCCGCATCGATATCCGACAGGCTGGCAATGTGGTGACTGAGTTGATCACCTAAAATAACACGTAAAATCATAATTATATAAACGTGCCGCGAGCTATCAAACTTACATGCTGTAGTGAATTAGTGTTAAAGTGAGTCGGTTTCAGCCAGGGCACCCCGCGCTTTGCTTGTACTGCGCCACCTCGTGTTACTCTGAGCAGTCTGCTTCGATGGTATTAATTACAGCTTTGAGTGTGTCCGATGCCCTCGGATTCGAACCGCGACTCCTATCGCCATTGCGCTTGCTGCTCGATGTCTGTCACGCATGTTTGGCATATGGCATCCGAACAGAATCCTGAACCACACAAGCGCCGAGTGCGTTACAAGGGCAAGAACCCGCGTCGCTTTGAGGACAAATATAAGGAGCTCAATCCCGAGCGCTACACCGACACCGTCGCCCATGTACTCGCGGCTGGTAAAACGCCCGCCGGGCAGCATGTGCCGATCATGCTAGACGAGATTATGCAGGCACTCTCGGTGTTGCCAGGTGAGCGGGCGGTCGACTGCACGCTTGGTTATGGAGGTCACGCCGCAGAACTGTTGAAAGCCATACAGCCCGGCGGCTGCCTGCTGGCAGTCGATCAAGATCCCATCGAGTTGCCAAAAACGCAGACGCGTCTGCGCTCAGCTGGCTTTTCGGCAGAATCCCTGCACTGCGAGCGCACCAACTTTGTCGCCCTGCGCGCAGTGCTGGGTAAGATCGGCTGGCACGACGGGGCCGATGCCATTCTCGCCGACTTGGGCGTCTCTTCGATGCAGATCGACAATCCAGCTCGCGGCTTCAGCTTTAAACATCAAGGGCCGCTCGATATGCGAATGAACCCAAATAAGGGTATCTCAGCCAGCGCCTTGATCGAACAATTGAACGAACCAGAATTTGCGGCTCTGTTGCGCGACAATGCGGATGAGCCCAACGCGGCACGTTTAGCCACCGCCTTGGCTGGACAGACATTTGAGACCACCGGAGCACTCGCTCACGCCATTGAGCAGGCGCTACCAAAATCGTTTGACGAAGATCGGATTAAACTCAGTCAGCGACGTGTGTTTCAGGCCCTCCGTATTGCGGTCAACGATGAGTTCAAAGTTCTCGATGGCTGGCTGCGCGGCCTCCCTGACTGCCTGAGGGGCGGTGGGCGCGTTGCTGTGCTGACCTTCCATAGTGGCGAGGATCGACGGGTCAAAAAGGCCTTCCAAGCGGGACTGATAGATGGACGTTACAGTGCGATCAGCGAGAGCGTCATCCGCGCTTCCTTTAGTGAGCAGCGCGACAACCCTCGGTCCAGCTCTGCAAAACTGCGTTGGGCGGTGAGGGCGCCGTCTGCTGCGTCGCTCTAGCCCCTGCTGCGCTCTTGATGTAGCGCGCCAGCTCGTATCCGTTGTCGGTAACCCCGATCAAATAAATCACGCAAAGCTGCTGGCGGTTTATGATGAAAATACTCTGATCATCGGTTTTGAAGACCAGCCAGACGGGGGTGACAAAGACTACAACGACCTTGTTATTGCAGTTGAAATAAATCCAGCAACTGGCCGATAGCTCAGCTATACCAGAGAGACAACGGCAGCGGTTAACATGAGAATATGCTACCTGTTAAGCGGCGCATACATCAGATGAACCGATAAACGATTTTTTGCCACAGATCGCTGATCACTGAGGTGCCCCAAAGCCGATCGTGGTAGTCTTCTCGCACCAGATACATATGGTCTTTGAAATCCCAGAAGATGATGGTTTTTCCCTCCGGTTTGAGAGCCAATAAGCCCTCGATATTGCGAAGATTTGCGACGTGTAGCATTAGGTAGTCGGCGTTCGATTCGTTAAATTCTTGATACAAGCGTTTGGTCAGCAGATCGAAGTGCAGGTAGGTGGATGAGGTGAGCCAATAGATTTGACCTGTCGGGATCGAGGGGTGCGTTTCATGTATGTAGCGGATCACATCGCTGGAGATCGAACTGATCATAATATCTTTCTCTCGGCCGCGGGCTTGAATGTCTTGGATGATGACATCCGCGAGGCGGCAGTCTTCTTTATCATCGCCTTGTGACTTGATCTCAATATTTAGCTTTTTATTGACGGTGCCGATGATGTCTAGGTAGCGCACGATCTGGCCGTCGGTGGCCTCCACAAGTTCAGCGTAAGTCGAGTTGTTGATGGTGGCGAGTTTGCCAAATAGGCGCAGCAGTCGCTTGTCATGAAAGACCACAATCTGGCCATCTTTGGTGTATTGGACATCGAACTCGATGAACGCATACTGGGGGTCTTGGTCTGCCGCGAGCAGAGCTGAATAGCTGTTCTCTAAGTGATCAGTGGATGCGCCGCGGTGTGCGCCGACGGTGCAGGGATAGTCTGGCAGCGACTCTGCAGATCGGCCAATGTGAGTCTCCATCACCTCACTCAAGCTGCAGATGTGGTGCAGGAATGCTCGATCGGTCAGCAGCCAGACGAGTAACACTACGCCGGCCAAAGCGAATGGTTTGAGGATTTTGATAGCTACGTTCTGTGGTGTGCCTTTAATGGGCTGATGATGGATCCTCATAAGAGGGCACTGAGATTCAACTATTTGGCGCCTAACCACGGCTCGGCATCGAGCAAGGCGCTTAGTTCCGGCCAGCCACCTGCTTGCTGCTCCTGAAGCACGTAAAGATACAAGGCAAGTTCGCCCGCTGGATACGTATCACGCATTGCTGTAAGTGCCTTGCTGAGCGAAGTCGCATCCATGACTGCTGGAAATTTTTCGACCATGCCTGCGCCGTCATGCTTGATGTTCATCCGATCCAGAAAGTCGATTAACATTTCTTGGCGACCGCGCATCAGCCAGACCTCCAGCACTTGCATCGCAATCTGCTCGGCTGGCTTACGACCGCAGGCAGCAGTCAACAACGTGACCTGCTTCTCGGGCGATTGTTTGGTAATGAAAACTGGGCGCATTTTTTGCTGCTCAGCGAGCTGCTGGACCACGCCCTTATAGGACTCACGCTCCTCTTTGCGGAGATATGTGAACAGTGTTGCTGCCAGCGCAGTCGGCATGGTTTGAAAGATTTGATATGCAAGCATATGCAGACAACACTTCATCTCGCAGGCTTGCGGCAATGCTAAAATTCAGCCGGCAGTGGTTAAATTCAATTATACTAACGAAGATGACTGGGGAGAAGTGGCAGTGTTAGTCATGACTCGCCGCCTGCCGCGGTTCATTTTTTGGCTTTTGTTAGTCACGTCATTTTTGTGACTCTGCTAATTGCTAGCCCCGATGCGATGGCTATACTCAGATCATGAATCATATATTAGCGCAGACTCAGGGTGACTTCGTCGCGATTCAATGCATCGATAAACTGACCGAGTTAGATTTTGAAATTATCACGCCTTTATTGGAGTCGCAGATCGAGGAGTATCACAAAATTTCGCTTTTCGTAGAGATGAAGGATTTCCACGGATGGACTGACGGAGGGCTCTGGGCGGATACCAAGTTTGAACTCAAACATCACGGCGATTTCACTCGGATCGCGATTGTGGGCGATCAGAAGTGGGAGAAGTGGTTGGCGATGCTGTCCAAACCATTCACATCAGCCAAGGTCCGCTATTACCCGATGGAGCAGCGCGAAAGTGCCATGAATTGGGCCTCCGGTGGTCGGTTGTAATGCTAGCGGATTCACATGCCCCTTCTATCTTTCTAGGGGAAGGGGAATCATCGTAGCTTGTGCGGTCATGCCAAGCCATGCGAATGAGGGCGTCCTTGCTGCAGGATTTAGGTCTTTGGCTAGCATACTTGGTTTAGAAGTTAGGACTTACCTCGTATGGGCGTCTCGCTTAATTGGGCAATTGACTGGTTTTACAGGTCATTCCCAGCAACTGGCTGTGCCTTCTGACTGCGGCAGGCTTTTGAGCAGTAGCGCACTGCATCCCAGCAATTGGCCCAGCGCTTGCGCCAGGTGAATGGCCGCGCGCAGCGAGCACATATTTTCTCGGGCAGATTCTCTTTGCGGACTGTCTTATTGTTACGACGCACATTAAACAAACGTGTCAGCCGCGAAGTCCTTTCAGTTTTTTTTGAGAGAGTTTTAAAAGTCCCTGTTTCTGAAAAATGGCTTGTCGGCACGCTCGCATCTACGTCTGCCCTTTTTGCCTGCTCGCAGGCATCGCTGCCATTTAATTGTTAGCGATGCACTCGTATCATTTCCCTCCGATCATGCCTCCGCCGCGGCCTCAGCTGCGAGCTCAGCCTCAAAGTCCGCTTCCTCCTTCGCGATAGCATCTGCTTCGCTTTGCTTGATGGCTTGCTCGGCAGCTACGAGTTCGGCTGCCTTTTCAGCTTCGAGTTTTTCAACTTTGGCAGTCTCGCGAGCGAAACGCTTATCTATCTTCTTTTGCTCTCGATCGCGGCGTCTCTGATCTTTGCTTGGTGTGAAGGCCATGGTGGAATCTTTTTGAAGTTCTTGTGATTGGTGGATTCTGCTCGATACAGCAGTTACATTGTCGTCATACCTTGCTGGACTAGTCTAAAACAAGGAAAAAGAAGAACGAGGTAAAAAAGTAAAGTAAAGCGAGGCAGGCCTCAACCCTGATTTAAGCACCCAATTTCTGTCTTCTATGAGTGAATTGGTCTTTTTTATTTTTCCAAATAAGGTTAACTGCATGCCATGAGTATTCAGCGACAAGAAACAAAGCAACGTATGAGCCGCATCGTTATTCACCATGACACCGTTTATTTATGCGGGCAGGTGTGTGCGGACGCCAGCAAAGGCATCGTGGCACAGACCGAGACCATGCTGGAGAAAGTCGATGCGCTACTGCTTCAGGCAGGATCAGATCGTGAGCACATGCTGTCGGCAACCGTCTACGTCCGGGATATGAAGGATTTCGCAGCCATGAATGCTGTCTGGGACGCTTGGGTGCCAGCAGGTCATGCTCCTGCACGAGCCTGCGTGGAGGCGCGTATGGCACGCCCTGAACTCCTAGTTGAAAT
>Ga0209092_10001338_pt1 | contig 24242 bp, 16 predicted proteins | sample FraStrMetagenome_FD_187446 | JGI IMG/M metagenome (GOLD analysis project Ga0209092, IMG submission 187446) | Marine eukaryotic phytoplankton communities from Arctic Ocean - Fram Strait ARC3M Metagenome (SPAdes) (version 2) | ecosystem: Environmental > Aquatic > Marine > Oceanic | place: Fram... | reverse complement strand
TAAAAAAATAGTTTAATTAATGATTTATAAATATAATGTAATAAGGATAATTGTTCTTTTTATTCAGGACAACTGCTTCAATTATTATATTGTTTTCCTCAAATCTACAAATTTAAACAAGTCTTACTCCATAAATTTGCTGATAACTATTTATCCGATTAGTTCAAACAAACAATTAATTAGCTAACTTAATATTCAAACAATGAAAATCATTTTTCGATTAATTATCCTTTCGATTTTAACTCCTTTAGCTGCTTTTGCGCAATCAAAGACGGTTACAGGTACTATTAACGACGAAATGGGACTGCCTCTTCCGGGAGTTGTGATTCAAGTAAAGGACTCCAAGAATCTTGGAGCCATCACAAATTTTGACGGTGTTTTTAAAATTTCAATTCCCTCTGAAGCTAAACAAATATTAGTGCTTTCGTACTTAGGGTATTTGACCGAGGAAGTTGATGTTTCTGAAAATATAAATATTTCACTTAACTTAAATGTTGACTCGAATCAACTTGACGAAGTGGTGATTATTGGTTATGGAACTGTCCTTAAGAAAGATATTACAGGTTCCTTATCATCTGTGATTGTTAAAGACGAAGTTGCTAATCAGTCTACTTCAGTAGATCAACTTTTACAAGGACGTGCCGCTGGTGTACAAGTGATACAAAATGGTGGTTCTCCGGGTTCTGGAATTAGTGTTAAAATTAGAGGAACTAATAGTTTAAGGGGTAATAACGAACCTCTTTATGTTATTGATGGTGTAATTATTTCTTCTGCAGGTGAAGATGTTTCAAATGCAGGTGTGGGTAATCAAGGTCAAGAAACTCAAAATGGATTAAATGGAATTAACCCACGAGATATTGAGAGTATTCAGGTATTAAAAGACGCTTCTGCTACCGCTATTTATGGTTCCAGGGGTGCAAATGGAGTTGTTTTGATAACTACCAAAAAAGGAAAGAAAGGGAAGGCTAAAATAAGTGCATTTCTTAATAGCTCAGTAAGAACAATCACAAAAAAATATGATGTATTAGATAAATTTGGCTTCGCTAAATATGTTAATGAAATTAGAGAAATGAACGGAGACGATCCTCGTTATTTAGTTGAGGGTTCTTCCATTTACGCATTAACAAATGGGGTTCAAACATCCGATGTGCCGGAATTTTTTAACTGGCAAGATGAGGTTTATACTGAAGGATATAGTCAGAAATTTGGAGCTTCAGCTTCAGGTGGTGGTGATAATGGGAATTATTATGTATCTGCGGGTTTTAGTAACCAGGAAGGGATTGTTAAAGGTTCTTCTTTAAAAAGTAGTGATATTCGAATCAATTTAAATCAAAAGCTAAATGACAATCTACAATTAAAAGCACGTTTTAGTGGGTTCTTTAGTACCAATAACTTTGTTCAAGGTGGTGATTTAATTGGAAATTCGAATCGAAGTTTCGTAAGACAAGCCCTTGCGTTCAGACCTATTTTAGTGCCTTCTGAAATTGTTGAAGATGTATTTAGCACAAATCCATACGCTTGGATCGATGATTTCTCAGATTTATCTAAAGGATCTCGTTACTTTGGTTCTTTAGGACTTACCTATAAGCTTCCAGTTAAAGGCTTATCATATGAAGCTAAGTTTGGAGGTAATATTAGATCTAAAGATAGAAGACGTTGGTATGGGTTATCAACTTTTCAAGGTAATGATTCCGGTGGTTCACTGTCAATATCCACATTAAACACAAAATCACATCAGTTTAATAACTTATTAAGATTCAATAGAAAATTTAATAGAAAACATAGAATTAATGCATTGGTCGGAGTCACTTATGACGTTCGAAAAGTAGAAAGAAGTATTTATGCGGTTGAAGACTTTATTACGACTCAATTTACTACTGAACAACCTGCATTTGGTGAGGTAAATAGAAGACCGTTAACGCTAGGGAAATCGGATCAACAAATATTCTCACTTTTAGGTCGATTCAACTATACATATAATAATAAGTATACTTTAACAGCTACGATGAGACGTGATGGTGTTTCAAAGTTTTCAGAAAGTAATAAGTATGGTAATTTTCCATCATTTGCTTTAGCTTGGAATGCTGGGAATGAAAGTTTTATTCAAAATCTAGATGTTTTTGAAAGTTTAAAATTTAGAGGTGGTTGGGGTCAAATTGGTAATCATGGTATAAACCCATACGGAACATTGTCTAACTACGGGGTGTCAAGTTTGTATGGAAATGCTAGTGGCGGTACTAATGTTGCTATTGCGCTATTAGGTCTTTCGAATCCTGATTTAACATGGGAAACAACAGAGCAATTAAACTTAGGTTTAGATTTTAGTACCCTAAATGAAGTGGTATCAGGTACGATTGATATCTATGACAAGACCACTAAGAACTTACTTCAAAACTCTAATATTCCAACCTCTTCTGGGTTTTCAAATATTTTAGTAAATAAGGGATCTATTTCTAATAAAGGTGTAGAAGTTGCTTTAAACTTTATGCCGATTTCAACTGATGATATGGAGTTGAGTTTTGGAGGTAACATCTCTTTTAATAAAACACAGATTACAGACTTAAACGCTCAACCATTGCAGGGGTTTTACGAAAATGGCGCTGTAACAGATAGAAGATTTTATTTTGGGAATGCGATTAGTCGAGGTGTATATTTTAAAACCTTAGCAAATGTATTTGTAGAAGGGGAAGAATCGAGTCTCTTTTATGGGTATCAAACAGATGGTATCTACCAAACAGAAGATACTAATTTAGTTGCAGGTGCCGTACCTGGTGACGTTAGAATTGTAGACCAGTTAACTGAAGATACAGATGGTGACGGTATTTTAGACTCTGGTGATGGTGTGATCGATTTAAAGGATAGAACTTTTATTGGAAATCCAAATCCAGATTTTGTATATGGATTTAATATAAATTTTAAATACAAAAGATTTACGATTAAAGCTCTATTTAATGGGGTATTCGGAAATGATATTGCAAATGGTAACTTGTTGCAATTAGATAATGCGGAAGGATTGGCATTTCAAAATATTTTACCTAGAGCCTATAACAATGCATGGAGGCCAGACAATCAATCAAACACACATCCAAGAATTGGGTATAATATAATTAATGACGCCGCCATAACAGACCGTATCATTGAAGATGGTAGCTATTTAAGGTTAAATAATTTAACTCTAGGCTATGATATTCCTGTAAAAGATACTAATTTATTTAATACTATGAATATTTACATAGCGGGTCAAAACTTATTTACTTGGACAAATTACATTGGATATAACCCAGAAGTATCCACTTTTTCAAATTCAGGTCTTATAAACGGAGTTGATTTTAATGGCGGACCCAATGGTAGAACTATTTTACTAGGAGTAAATATGAGCTTTTAAATAAGCATCATTCTAAGTATTAAAAACAATTATATATATTACTAAATTATAAATCATGAAAAATTTTAAAATCATATTATTAACAATTATAGGAATACTGGCTTATTCCTGTGATATCGATGAACAACCAATATTTCTTGATGCTGATGCTTCTTATGGAGATCTGCCAATTGCTAAGGGTGCTTTAGACGGAATTTATCAAAGATTGACAACATACGGTGCCATGGAGCAACGTATTTTCGCAATTAATGGTTTTTCAGGTTTTTTTATTACACACAAACAAGGCTTTGACATTAACAATGTAAATAATCAGAATTTATTCTCTTTAAAGCCAACCTATGACCGAGATTCAGAAAATATGTGGAGAGAGATTTATTCTGCAATTGGGAGGTGTAACGGTGCTATTAATAACATAACAACTGTTAATTCAACAACTGACAAAACAGAGTTAAGTTTCAATGATATTTCGGGGCAAGCCTATTTTGTGCGGGCTTGGTCTTATTTTTCCTTAGTTCGTCTCTTTGGAGATATTCCACTATGGTTAACACTTCCAGATAGTGATAACTTAAGCAAGGCAAAAACGAGTGCAAAGGAAGTTTACGTACAAATTATAGCGGATGCCAAAATAGCTAAGAGCCTTATGAATGGGTCAATTGGAGCGGGCTATCCAAAACAATATGCCGCAAACATGTTATTAGCTAAAGTGTATATGACACTCGCTACAAGTCCTGATTTACAAGCAGATGGTATGAATGAAAGTGATTACTGGCAGATGGCCTACGACGAAGCTAACATGGCCTATGGTCAATATAGTTTAGTATCGGACTATAGCTCTTTATTCACAGACGAATTTGAAAACTCTACAGAGTCAATTTTCGAACTACAAATTAGTCAAGATGCTGCGGGCTCTCAAATGGGTAGGAATTATACCCCATGGAAATATAAACTAGGTAATCATTTTGGTTGGTTACAAGTAAGTGCAGATGTATTTCTAGACCACCGGGACACCTATCCAGATGATCCTAGACTTTTAGGAACATACCTTTATGATTATGTGAGAGCAGATACTGGTGCCCCAGTTAGGCATTATCCTGCATTTGCTTGGAGACCTAATTTAAATAGAGCACATCCATTTTTGTTTAAGTTTGCTGAAAAAGATCCAACTCATAACAATCAATTTGGAGATCAAAATTTAATTATTTATCGTTATGCTGAGCTACTCATTATGCTGGCTGAGATTTCTAATGAACTCCAAAATGGTCAACAACTTGGTTATATTACGGAGGTCTTAGACCGTGTAGGTATGCCAAATACAGCATATCTTGGAGATCAAGCGACCTTTAGAGATGCTATTATGACTGAATATCGATTTGAACTTCTAGGAGAAGGTGAAGATGCTCACAATAACAGAAGAAGAGGATTTGATTATTTTTTAACGCACACAATAAATAAGCATAACAATAATCCAATATTTAAAGCTGATGTTGATATAAAACTAAGTACAGATCCGACGCAAGTAATGCAACTGCCAATTCCGCTTACCGAAATCAATACGAATGACTTAATAGACTAGCGGTTTAAATTGCGGGTTAATAAATTTCAAAAAGACCAAAGCTATTACGTTTTGGTCTTTTTTATCTTTACTTAGTTTTAATGTCGTTATATTATGCAGTTAGAGACAATAATTTAAACGCTTCGTGGATCGTATGGTAGCAGATTGGCATAGGGTTCTACTCCAATTCTTTTACAGAAATCGTTTCTGGTCAAAGTTTAGGTTAATAAAGTATTAGTAAAATATATGCGCTTAAATTTTTCAATATTACTGTTTTTATATACTTGAATGGTGTCTCAAGACGATTTTTTAATTTCAAATAAAATGCCATTAATCAATCCAACATTACACCCCTTAGATAGGAATTCTAAATGGAATAAAATGCCTGAAGAAAATTTAAAGAGATTAAATCTAGAAGATTATCTAAAATCTCATTATTAAAAATAAATTATGAAATTAGCTATTTACTCATTTTTATTCATTCTTTTTGTCGCTAAGACAGTTAGAATAAACGCTCAAGAAGTTGTTAAAAAACCACTAAATGTTGTTTGGATCAGTTGTGAAGATATAGGGCCCATTATCGGCGCTTATGGAGTCGATCAAATTAAGATACCAAATATTGACAAGCTAGCAGCTGAAGGCGTCAGGTATTCAAATGCGTATTCAACAGTTGGTGTGTGTGCACCAAGTCGTTTTTCGATTATTACGAGCATGTATCCAGCGCGTTTAGGAGCCCATAACATGCGCACGGGCAATCTAAATAATTATAAGACTCCAGAAAAATTATTCTTAAAAACAACAACCAATATAATTGACAAAGCAGGTTACCCAATTCCTGAGTATGAAGTGGTCACCCCTGAAAACGTAAAACCTTTTACTCAGTATCTCAGAGCCGAAGGGTATTACTGCATAAATGATAATAAATGTGACTATCAGTTTAATGCGCCTTTCACTGCTTGGGATCATACGTTAGGATCAAATTTATTTGATAAAATACCAGGCAATCAGCCGTTTTTTTATGTCAAAAACTTATACACGACCCACGAGTCAAGAATCTGGTTGCGAAAAGATGAGCCACTAACTGTATTTCCAGATGAGGTTATTGTTCCTGATTACTATCCAGATATTCCTGAAGTTAGAAATGATTTGGCTATCAAATATTCCAATATTGAGGCACTTGATAAAGAGGTTGGGGAATTATTAAAAAATTTAGAAGCTAAGAATTTACTAGACAATACAATTATCTTTTTTTGGAGTGATCATGGTGGAAATCTTTTGAGACAAAAGCGTGCTGTAGGAAACAGTGGACTTCATGTTCCTTTGATCATTAGGTACCCAAATAAATATAAAGCCGGAGAGGTTGAGGATGCATTAGTTTCATTAATGGATTTAGGGCCTACTGTCATGTCACTATTAGATATAAAGCCCCCAAAGCATACAGACGGTAAGGCATTTGCGGGTCGATATAAAAAAGAATCTAGAGAATATATTTATGGTTCTGCAGATCGATTTGATGAATCTACTGATATGCAGCGTTCGGTTTTAGATGGACGATTTGTTTATATTAAAAATTTCATGACAGAATTACCTTTAATTTTTAGAAATAAATACAGAGAGCAAATTCCTATGAATAAGAAACTTATTGATATGGATATTAAAGGTGAATTGAGTGGAGATGCGGCTTATATTTTTATGAAAAAGAAGTCTGTAGAGGAGTTGTATGACTTAAAAACAGACCCCGATGAAGTTCATAATTTAGCCCTTAATCCTGTTTATGAAGCAAAACTTATTGAATTAAGAACAGCCCTCTCAAAATGGCAATCAGATATAGATGATCAAGGGTTTAAGCCAGAAAGTGAAATTATTAAAGGGTTTTGGCCAGAAATGATTCAGCCAGTAACATCAGATGTAAAGATCGAGATTAATTCGTATAGTCTTGTAAAAATGTCTTGCGACACAAAAGGGGCTTCTATCGGTTATCAAACGGAAGACATGATAGGCAAGGGCCGTTGGTTGTTATACACAAAACCTATTAAAATTAAACCCACACAGAAACTATTGGCAAGAGCCATACGAATTGGTTATAAGGCATCTAACATCACATTAAACTAAATTATCAGAATAAACTCAATTTACAAGTTAAGTATATTTTTCTATTGGTTATTTCAATACCACAGGATATTTCCAGTCAGGAAGAAACTAAAAAACAAAACACAGGTATTTCAAAATTTCCAGCGAACATAGAACTAGTTACAATGTATAGCCAAAAATTAAAAGTGATGCGTAATTTTTTTTAAAAAAAACTTAGATTTTCAATCGAGCTGTATATATCCAAATCCCGCTGGCAACATACTTTTCTTTTCAGGTGCGCATAATGAAGTACCTTTTATGATTATGTACTTGTTAGGAAAAAAAATATAATTTAATGAAAACCGCTCAATACAGGTAAATGGAGTTTCATTTGACATTGGTAGTTTAAGAGCGGGTTTTAAATTAAAATTAAAAAAATGATACAAAAAATAACCAGACATGCGTTTACAATTATTACAATAGCAATTGTATGTATTTTAATTAGTGCTAATGGTTTATCTAATTCTAACAAAATTAAAGTAGACTCTTTAAGTGATCGATATAAAGATTTATTTCACTTAGGAGCCGCCATCAATCAAGATATTATTTTTGGGAAAGATGTACAATCTTTAAACATAGTAACATCAGAATTCAATTCTATAACGCCTGAGAACTCTTTAAAATGGCTGTATCTTCAGCCATCTCCTAATAAATTCAATTTTATTGCCGCGGATAAATATGTTGCATTAGGGATTAAAAACAATATGAATATCGTTGGACATGCCTTAGTTTGGCACAACCAGCTTGCAGATTTCATGAAGAATACTTCAAGTAGTGCAGCGTTTACTAATCATGTGAAAAACCACATACATACAGTTGTTTCTAGGTACAAAGGGAAAATTGATGCATGGGATGTGGTTAATGAGGCTTTTAAAGAAGACGGATCGCTTAGACCCTCTGTTTTTAAAAAGCAGATGGGAGAGAATTACATTGAAGACGTTTTTAAATTAGCTGAAACAGCCGATCCGGATGCGGACTTGATTTACAACGATTATAATTTATATAAACCCGCCAAACGAGCAGGAGTTCTTAAAATGGTGAAAAAGCTTCAAGACAATGGTATTAAGATAAATGCAATAGGTGTTCAGGCACACTGGAGATTGAAATCTCCAAGTTTAAATGAAATTGAACAAATGATATTAGATATTTCGGCTGCTGGTGTTGACTTGATGTTTACAGAGCTAGATATTACAGTATTGCCAAATCCTTGGGAATTAGTTGGCGCAGAAGTCACTCAAAATTTTTCAAAATTTGAAGGAGATTCAAAAATGGACCCTTATCCCAATGGGCTTCCAAAAGAGATAGAAATACAATTGGCAAAGCGTTACAAAGATATTTTTAAGCTATTTATGAAACACCAGGATAAGATTAGTAGAGTTACATTTTGGGGAGTTATAGATCAATATTCTTGGCTTAACGATTGGCCTATAAAGGGGCGTACGAACTATCCATTGCTATTTAACAGGGAGTACCAACCTAAATTAGCTTACAAAACGTTGGCTAATCTTATTGAGAATTAATTATTAAACTAATTTAACGAAACGATTATGATTCTAAACACCATTAATTTAGTTCACAAATTGAAGCCCTTAATACTGTTGCTTCTTTTTATGAGTTCATCATTTATTTTTTCTCAATCTAAAATAAGTATTGAAGGTTTAGTATATGATATATATGCCTATCCGGTTCCTTATAGTTCCATTGGTATTTCAAAGAAGAATATAGGAGCTAGTGCAACGGAAGACGGGAGTTTTAGTTTTTTTGTTTCCAAAAAAGAATTGATGGATACACTAAAGGTCTCTTCTATAGGTTTTGAGACTTACAAAATTAGCGTTCAAGACTTTATTAAATTAAAAGATAAAAAGATCGTTTTAAAAGATAAGATAACTGAATTAAAAGAAATATCAATTCAAAGTTCAAAAACAATTGTAAAAAATGCCCTTAAAAAACTTAAAACGAATACTCTAAGCAGCAAACATACACTTGGGATGCTATACAGGCGTTGGTCTGTAGAAGATGAAATTTGTCGTTTTTTTATTGAACAGTATATTGATGTTGTAGATCGCGGACCTTCGTCCAGTATATATGGATTTAAGATCCGTCACAATCGTACCTCTTCTGATTATAGATTTGTAAAAAACCTTCAAAAAAAACACTCATTACAGTATATGGAGTGGAATAATCCGCTGCGAAAAGGAATTTCATTGGGCGCTTATAAATGGAAAAAAATAAAGGATACTAATTATGATGATGATGATATTGTAGTAATCAAAGGAAGCGAGAAAAACGGTGATTTTATAACACTATATATTGGATTAAATACGGCGAAAATATATAGATTAGACATGTTTAAGACACATAAAGAAGGAACGTCTATGGACGCTATTTATGTTTATAAAAATAACAATCAAAACAAGCTGTATTTGAGTTATCACAAAAGGGAGTATACATTCCAGGTTAAAACGCCTGAACATATAAAAAGAATTATGATTCAAACTGGAAAAAAACCAAAGCCTATTGTTCCAGTAGCCTACAGACATGAAGTTTTTGTTTTGAACTTAGATGACAATTCCAAAACAACAAAATCTAAAGGTGATGAATATAATCAAAGAGATATGACTTTATATAAATTAGACTATAATCAAAACTTTTGGAATAATTTAAGTCTTCCCCCAGAAACCAAATTTTATCAAAAAAACAGAGAGGAACTTGAAGGGTTGTTTGATGTTCCGATTGAGATCCAATTTAAGTATTCAAATTCAAATTAATATAAAGTTTTTATACCTCATATGAAGTTGTAAACCTCAAAGAAATTGGTTATCTAGATCTTTTAAAGTATGATGGAACCGATAATACTACTATAATTTCTTGGTGGGAAATTAGCATTAAAAATAAAAAATCGGGTAATATTTCTAAAGTATATCATCACAATTAAATTACTGTAAACAAAGAAGGTTTAATTGTAAAAGAAGATTATTATTGGAGCCCATTCTTATTGCCGCAATAATTTTTTTTAAAATTATTTAATGATTCAATTGAAAAAGGAAGTATAATTTAGTAAAAGAACTACAATCTTCTAGATTGTGGTTTTTTACGTTTTGAAAAGTAGTGAAGTTTAACTATTTTTCGAATAACCAACACATTTTTTAGACCGATAACAATATTAATGCTAGGTCTTAAAAACTCAATTCTACTTGCAATTTGATTTCTTATAGTTTTTTTGATATAAATTAAAAATAGTATTATTTTTACAGGCTATACTCTTTAGTTTTATAAAAATAATATGAAATACTTCTTTAAAAATTTCTCCACCTGCTTTAAAGGATACCTTTCTTTTGTTGTTTTTTTCTTCATTATTTCTAGGATAGAAATCGTTAGAGAACTATTTGTCCATTGCAGAGGAGCAGTTCCTGCTGAGTTTTGCACATTACAGAAAAGACCAAATTACAAAGAGTATCAATATCAGGCCAATAGATTTTTTCTGGGTCCCCAAAAGTCAGTTCAAAATAATAATGTGTAAATCATTTTCGATCAAAACAACAAAAGAGAACTTTTTTACAGAAGAGTTCATTTTTAAGTTAATAACGTAAATAGTAACATAGAAAAACAATTTTATTTAAATAATCGTATGAAAAAATTAGTTCTCATTCTATTCATTGTAAGCACCAATTTTAATAGCTATTCCCAAATAAATCCAGATAATATTGAGATTGTAAGAGACCACTATGGTGTGCCTCATATCTATGCAGATTTAGATACAGAAGTTGCCTATGGCTTTGCTTGGGCACAAGCAGAAGATCATTTTAAACTTATACAAGAGGCGTATTTAGCAGGAAATGGATTGTTAGGAAAGCTTATTGGATTAAAAGGAGCTGGTGCAGATTTCTTAACACAGTTTATTCAATCCGAAAAAATTGTTAATGAAAAATTTCACACGCTTGATGAAAAATTTGTTGCACTTATTGATGCATTTGCTCAAGGATTAAATGCTTTTGCTATAAAACATCCAAAACAAGTATTAGAGAAAAAGTTATTTCCACTCACACCTCAAAAATTACTTCGCTACACACAACTGCAATTATTTATATCAAATGGTGCTGACAAGCTAGTCGCTGGCATAGTAAACAATACATTGTCTTGGCCATATGAAATTGAACAAGACACCAAGGGATCAAATTTAATTGCGGTTAGCAGGAGCAGAACAGGTTCTGATGAAACTTTTTTAACTATCAATACACACCAACCCTTAGAAGGTCCTACCTCTTGGTATGAAGCCCATCTGGTAAGCAAAGAAGGAACCAATATTATTGGAGCTGCTTTTCCTGGTTCACCTTGTTTACTAACAGGAGCCAATGAGTTTTTGGGATGGACACATACCGTAAACTATCCAGACAAGGCAGATGTATACGCGCTAGAAATGCACCCAAAGAAAAAAGATGTCTATTTGGTTGATGGAGTAGCATACAAGCTAGAAAAATTTAAAGCAAAACTTCATTTTAAATTTCTTGGTATGAACATTCCTATTAAGAAAAAATTTTATCACAGTATTTATGGTCCAACCCTAAAAAACAAAACAGGTGTATATGCTGTAAGAACAACAAGTACAACAAATATTAATGCGATAGAGCAGTGGTGGAAGATGAATAAGGCGACGAATTTTACAGATTTTTATAAAGCGCTTGAAATGAAAGCATTACCAGGGTATAATATTGGTTATGCAGATAGAAACGATACTATTTTTTACATCTCCAATGGTAAAATTCCTATCAGGGCGAAGGGCTATGATTGGACTGATGTGGTTCCTGGAAATACGCTCAAAACATTATGGGATACTTACTATGATATCAAAGACTTGCCACAAGTGGTTAGTCCAGCCTCTGGTTTTGTTTACAATGCCAATCACACTCCTTTTAAATCTTCTGGAAAGGCAGACAATCCAATAGCGGAAAATTTCGCAAAAGAAATGAACTTTGAAACCTATGACAACAACCGTTCTACAAGACTTTTACAATTACTAGAAGAAGAAGAACATATCGACTATGAGCGCTTTAAACGCATAAAATACGATCATCAATTGCCCACACCTTTACAGTATAATTTTATGGATTTAAATCCTTTGTTTGAGATGAAACCGGCAGACTACCCAGACGTTAGCGTGTTATTATCAGAAATTCAAACTTGGGATAGAATTACGAACACTACTTCTTACGGAGCAGGAGCTTATGCTTCACTATATTACCAGCTAAGACCTTTTTATGATCAATTAGGTGGAGACCGTATTTTTACGCATCAGGCCTTGTATAAGGCTTTGAAAATCACAAAAGAGCATTTAAAAACGTATTTTAATAGTGATCGTATTCAGCTGGGAGATTTACAAAAGTTAGTAAGAGGAACCAAAGAACTTCCTATTTTTGGACTACCTGATGTGGTCACCGCAATGCGTGGTGTGCCTTATAAAGATGGACGTATAAAAATTACACACGGAGAGTCTTATATTGGCTTGGTAAGATTTACACCTACTAAAACATATTATGAATCTGTTATTTCGTATGGAAATAGCCGAAGACCAGAAAGCCCGCACTATACAGATCAGATGGAGTTATATGCTGATTTTAAAACAAAAAAAATGTCATTTGATAGAGAAGTTGTTATGAAAACAGCCAAAAGAAGGTACGCACCAAAATAGGTTTTTTAATATAAAAAAGTTTATTTTAAATAAGCAATAACAAACATTAGTAGTATAGAGCTGTTTCATTCCATTAATTCATCTTGTACTAAGTCTTTGTTTTATCAATTATTTTTTAACAACATTTGTAAATAATTTAATTAAACACTTTTATAGTCTTTTATAAAAAACGATACTTTTAAAATTATGTCTTTAAATAAATGCTCTGACCAATTTTTTAAACAAATTGACCTATAATGAAACTATTTAATTACAGAATAAATTGTTATTTGTAATTGATTCATAACAGAAAATTAAATGCAAGAAAATAGAATGTCGGTTGGAGTTTTAATTGTTTTTTTAATTTGTAGCTTAGGGTTAAATGCTCAAAAAAAAGAAAAGACTTCTAATATAAAACAGCCCAACTTTTTATTCGTTATGGTAGACGATCAACCTTTTGATGCCGTTGGGTTTTCTGGTCGTTATCCATTTTTAAAAACACCAAATATTGATCGATTAGCAAAAGAAGGTGTAAATGTTAAGAATTTTTTCGTAACACAATCTATATGTTCCCCATCTCGAGCTAGTTTTTTAACGGGCACGTATCCTCATATTCATGGTGCAAACCAAAATAATCGTCATGTAGATCCAAACTGGGATAAATTTGCACCCTATTCTAGTCACTTACAAAAAGCGGGGTATGAAACAGCGCATGTGGGTAAAATTCATATGGCACATTCAAGAGGAAAAGCTCACATAAGACCCGGTTTCGATTACTGGTTTAGTTTTATAGGTCAAGGGAAATATTTTGATCCTCCGGTCAATGAAAATGGACGCGAGTATCAAGAAAAAGGATATATGACAGATATTCTTACAGATAAAGCAATTACTTGGTTAAAAGAAAAACGAGATACAAATAAACCGTTTAGTTTAAATCTTTGGCACAAAGCGGTGCATCAACCGCATCTTCCAGCTCCAAGACATGCAGATTTATATGTAGACGAGGAATTGCCTACACCACCTTATGATACGCATAAAGAAACCTTTAAAGGGAAGCCTGAATGGCAAAGAAAAAAAACCTACGGTTTTGCTTGGAAGAAGAATCTTCCAATTCCGTCTGAATTGCCAGAACAAAAATGGCCAATAAATTATGATAAGAATATGCAACTTTTGCGATGTTTAGCTGCTATTGATGAATCTCTTGGAAGGGTTCTAACTACTTTAGAGGAAATGGGTGAACTAGACAATACTGTAATTATTTACACTAGTGATAATGGGTATTTTATGGGAGAGCATACTTTTTTAGACAAACGCTTAGCTTATGAAAACTCTATGCGTGTTCCCATGCTTATTCGTTATCCCAAAATAATTAAAGAACGTACCGAAGTAAAAGAACAATGTTTGAACATCGATATGGCTCCGACAATTCTGAATCTAGCAGGAATAGAAAAACCAGACTATATGCAAGGAGAGTCGATGGTAAATTTATTGAAGGGTGAAAAAGAAAAGAACTGGAGAAAAGCAATTTTATTTGAATATTATGTAGATAGCTACTGGCCGTATGCCGGACCAAATCAAATTGCTGTGAGAACAGAAAGATATAAGTTGGTAGATTCTTTTTTAGCCAATGATATTGATGAGTTGTATGACCTTAAAAATGACCCTGGTGAAATGAATAACTTAATTGATATTGCTAACTATGATGACATAGAACAAAATCTTAGAGATCAAGCAACCACATTAAAAAAACAATATAAATACAATCCAAATAGAGATTGGTGGCTAAAAAAGGTCATGAAATCTAAGCAAAACCAAAAAAACTACTAATTGTAAAGACATTACTCATTTAAAAAATTGTATTTTAGTGAAGTAAATCGTTGTAATGAAAAAACAAGTTTCTATCTCAATTCTTTTTGTTTTAATTTTTTTTTCTTCTCTAATCCATGGGCAGCAAATTAAACATCTTGGTGTTTATGATGGGATTAGTAGCGGTGCTGCACGTGCTTTTGAAAAAGACAGCTTGGGGTATATGTGGATTGGAACTTCTCAAGGTCTAAATAAATATTCTGGACATGAATTTAAAAGGTACGATACGTATGTTTCTGACGGAGTTGAAGATATTATTAATATTGCAGGAAATATCTTCGTTTTAGGCTCTAAAGGACGACTGCTGAAATACCAGTATGAACAGGACAATTTTAAATCCATATTAAGTCTCAAAAATTTTAATTTTTTATCTTTTGAGTTGCTCAATGATCATACCTTAGTAATTGGACTTAAATCCGGACTGCTAATTCATGATTTAGAATCCAATAAAACCAGTAAATTACAACATTCTAAAACCCGTTTTAATAGGAAGATTCATGTAAGAGATAGCAAGGTTTATGTTGCCTCAACGAATGGGATTAATGTGTATAGTTATTTAGAGACTTCCAATCAACTTGTGTATCAGCATACACTTTTAGAGGGCATTGAAACACTTGATTTTGATTTTGACAATCAAAATAGAATTTGGGCTGGAACGTATCAAAAGGGACTTTTTGTAATTGATGCACAAAACACTAAAAATGTAGACTTATATGATAGTCAAGTTGATACATTTACGGCAAGATCTATTGATTTTGATAGAGAAAATAATGCCTTAATCTCTATTGAAGGTATAGGGTTATTAGTAATAGATCAAGATTTAAATATTGTTAAGACTTTAAAACATGATCCCAATAAACTTAACTCTTTAAGTCAAAATAGTATTTATGAGATTTTTGTGGATGATGAAAACGTTTATTGGCTGGGTTTGAGAGAAATTGGTATTGATTTGGTGTATCCAAAAAACAATCCATTTAATAATATTTCTTATGTGCCATACAAGTCAAATAGTATACACAATAACAATATTCGTTCTATATATTTTGATGAAAGTGATACTGTTTGGTTTGGAACAGAAAACGGAATTAGTAAGCTTTCTCCGGATGGAATGTGGACTAATTTTAATAAGAACCCAGATTTAGCAAACAAGGCAGTATTAACTATAAATAAGTACAATAACCATCTTATTTTAGGAGTGTATGGTAGTGGATTAATTAAGTTCAATCCAGAAACAGGAAAAACAGATGTTTTTCCTTTAATTGAAGATAACAATAAATCTAAATTAATTTTTGCCACTCATGTTGACCAAAGTGAAGTCTGGGTCGGAGGGATTGATGGTCCTGTAAAACACTATCAAAACGGTGTTTTAGTTAACAGTTATAAGACGGGGAATGCGCGGTCTATTATCTCTAATAATCAAGACCTTATATTTGTGGGGTCTGCTAACGGCTTGAAGGAAATTAATAAACGAACCAAAAAAATAAGACCGATTAAAAATAAGACCATTGAAAATATTCCACAGATTTATTCTTTGTGTTTTGATGAAATCAACAATTGTATTTGGATTGGAAATACGCAAGGGCTTTTAAGCTATGATCTAACGACTAAAGAGATTAAGCACCTAAATAAAGAGCTAAATTTTGAATCGGGAACTGTATTTTCGATTCAAAAAGATGCTAATGCAAACCTATGGTTGGGAAGTTATTCGGGTCTATGGAAGCTTAATCCAAAAAGAGGCATTATCAGAAAATTTGATGCGGCTGATGGCTTAACTATTAAATCGTTTGGTTTTGGTGCATCCACGCAATCTAATACTGGCCGTTTGGCGTTTGGAGGTCCCAAAGGAGCAGCGCTATTTAGCCCTAAAGATTTATCAAGTGAGAAAGAAGACTTAAAGATTTATGTTTCTGAATTCAAAATTAATGGGGTTTCACCAGACGCTACAATCCTTGATAAAAACATAAATTTCCTTGATAAAATCGAACTAAATTACAATCAAAATTCATTAAGTTTTAATTTTGAGACCCCCAAGCTTCATGGTTCAAAAAAACAAGTATTCAGTTGGGAATTAAAGGGCTATGACAACCAACCAAACCTATTAAAAAATAGTCGACAAGCCGTCTATTCAAAATTACCTGCAGGTTCCTATTCTTTAGAGACAAAAGTTACAAATGTAGATGGTGTTTTATCTTCAGAAATCTATAGCATAGACGTTATTATTAAACAACCGTTTTGGTTAAGTAATTTCGCTTTTTTAGTATATATATTCCTAGGACTTGTCTTAGGGTATCTATTAATTCTAATAAAAAAATCAAGAGCTGATCAAAAGTTTAATGATAACAAAATAAAATTCTTTACCGAAGTTGCACACGATATTAGCACACCTGTTACCTTAATTCAATTATTGGTTTCTCAACTTTCAGAAAAAAACAAATTTCAAAATAGTATTGAGCTAATACAACGAAATACACAAAATTTAAATGAATATGTAACACAACTTTTAGATTTTCAAAAGGCAGACCGAGGGATGCTAAAGTTGTCAGTTAAAAAAGTAGATTTAAAGAAAATAATACACAGAACTGTTGCTGAGTTTGAGCCTCTGCTCATTGAAAAGTCTATTGATATATCTTTATCAGTTCCAAAGGTTTATTTATGGTTTGATGAAACTAAAGTATCACGAATTTTTTATAATTTAATTTCAAATGCTATAAAATATAGCGAGGATGGGGGGCAAATCGAAATTAAGGTTTTAGTAAATAATAAAAATGTCCAAATTGATTTTATAGACAATGGAATAGGAATCCCAGAAGATGAACATAAATTATTATTTTTAAGATTTACTAGAGGAACTAATATTAACAATAAAGGAATTTCAGGCTCTGGAATTGGTTTAATGATTTCCAAAAAAATTATTGAATTGCACGGGGGAACAATTGAGTTTAAGAGTAAACAGAATATAGGGTCCACCTTTTCTTTAACTCTTAAAAAGGGAAGCGAACATTATAACGAAAAGGACTTGTTTGTTAAAGAGTCAGAAGTTTTCGATTCAGAGTCTATTCAAGAGGGTATTACTAGTAATAAAACCTTATTGCTAGTAGAGGATAATGAGGACTTAAGAGCCACCATTAAATTTGAGTTGGAAAAGAAATATACTGTGATTGATGCCCCTAACGGCAGAGAAGCACTTTTAATAGCGCTTTCAAAAAATCTAGATTTAATTATAACGGATGTAATGATGCCTGTGATGGGTGGAAAAGAGCTTTGTAATACTATAAAAACCAATTTTCAAACAAGTCATATTCCTTTGATTATGATTACTTCCTTAAACGATGTTGATGACAAAATTGAAGGTCTTGAAATTGGGGCAGATGCGTATTTAGAAAAACCCTTTAATATGAAAATATTAAATGCATTGATTGTTAACCTTTTGAATTCAAGACAACCCATTACTCAAATCTCTAAATCAAGCTTAGATCCTAAACAGCAGGTGAAATCTAACGACGAAAATTTCTTATCTGATATAGTTGAGATTATAAAAATGAATATTACCAATAGTGAATTTTCGATTGATTTAATATCTGAAAAAACAGGCCTTAGTCGGTCTAAGTTATTTCGAAAGTTAAAAGGCTTGACAAATATGTCTCCTGTTGACTTGGTAATTAAAATTAAATTAAATCATGCCTCAGAGTTACTAAAAAACAATAAAACCATCCGTATTAGTGAAGTTGCCTACGCATCTGGTTTTAATGATCCCAAGTATTTTAGCACCTTATTTAAGAAATTCTATGGTAAAACTCCTAAAGAATATAGTGAAACGCTTTAAATTATCACGTCTGCTAAATAATTAACCTTTTTGGATAAAAAGTTAACTTCACTCTTAAGGTCTGTCCTTAGATTGTGATATATAAAATTGTTATGAATACCAATTTCAGAATCAGAAGCGAATACCAATATTGATTGATAGTGCTTATTCTTTTACTTTCGCATCTCGCCATATAATTTGTATATTCAATAACCTATTATCGTAAATCATAAATGAGAACTAACCATCACTTATCAACCTTAATATTAGTACTGCTATCCATACTTTATGGTTGTAAATCAGCCCCTACAAAATCGAATAAAAAGTCGCCTAATTTTATCATTATTTTAGCCGACGATCAAGGTTGGAATGGCACCTCAGTGCAAATGATGGATGAAGAAATTCGTTCAAAAAGCGATTATCATCAAACTCCTAACTTAGAAGCATTGGCCAAACGAGGTATGCGTTTTTCTTCCGCCTACGCGAGTGCTCCAGTCTGTTCACCCTCAAGGTATAGTATTCAGTTTGGACAAACTCCAGCCCGGCTTAAAATGATTAGAGTAGGCATGAATACCAATCATATCAATCATCAAACAGCGCTTACAATACCGAAGTTGTTAAAATCAATTGACCCTAATTATACAGCGGCTCATTTTGGTAAATGGGGTATTGATGTTGATCCTTCAGTTCTTGGATATGATTACAGTGACGGGATTACAGGGAATAAAGAGGGTGGATTTAGTTACAAATCATCTAAAAAGATGCAATGGGGTAATACCATTACAGAGGATCCTAAGAAAATCTTTAGCACCACGCAAAGCGCTATTGATTTTATTGAATCTCAAGCAAAATCTAAAACGCCTTTTTTCTTACAAGTGTCCCATTATGCAGTTCATTCAGACATTATGGTGCGAGAAGAAACACTAGAAAAATATAAAAATAAAGCAAAGGGAAAGTATCAAAAACATGAAGGATTTGCTGCAATGACAGAAGATCTAGATACCGGTGTAGGTCTGTTATTAGACCGTGTTAAAGCCTTAGGTTTAGAAGGCGATACCTATATTATTTATACTTCAGACAATGGGGCTGTTCCTATAATGCCTCCGAAACGATTTTATAAGCAGGGCTCAAACTTTCCTTTAAGTAGAGGAAAATGGGATGCTATGGAAGGGGGTATAAGAGTTCCTTTTGTAATTGCTGGACCAACAATTAAGGCAGGAATAGCATCGAAGACACCAATTACATTTTCAGATTTACTACCAACTATAGTAGATCTAGCAGGTAATAAAAATCTCAATCAAACCAATTTAGATGGCGGAAGTTTTAAAACTCTACTAGCTAATGATGGCGAGGGTGTTGTAAAACGTTTTTCTGAAGGTCTTATATTTCATGTTCCTTACGAAAATGGAATCGCGCTGAAAAGAGCCCATTCGGCGATCATAATCGATAATTTTAAATTAATAAAATTTCATGATACAAATGAGTTTTTGTTATTTAATATAAATAAAGATTTAGAAGAAAAAAAGAATTTAGCGCTCATGCTTCCTGAAAAGCTAAAGACCCTAAAAGATGCCTTAGACTTTTATTTACATGATGTTAAAGCACCTAAATGGCAGCCAGGCATCAATTGGAAAAATAAACCCATTGAAAAATTTAATTCTTACCACTAGTTAAATTAAGTTTTCCAGATAAAAAGTTAAATTATTTATGCAAAGGAGCTTATATTTATTAGGTTGGTTAATTATTCTAATTGTCTGAACAATTCTTAGACTTTTTATTTTTAATATTCCTTTAATTTTATAATCTAAAATAATTTGAATATGAAAAAAATTAATGTACTTCTTCTCTTAATGTTTTTAGCCACAAATGTGTATTCTCAAAATACTATTGAAGAACGCGCTACCAAAATAACAAACGAGATGTCTGAAGTGCTCTCTTTAAACGCCAAAGAATCAGCAAAAGTCTACGAGATTCAACTAAAACGCTTTAATGAAGTGAATATAATTAGAAGCACGTATGCTCAAGACCCAGAAACCAAAAAGGCTGAATTAAAAAAGGTGTACAACAGACTATTTGGAAAATTAAAAAATGCACTTGACAAAAAAAAGATGCAACAATGGAGAATTTACAAAAGAAATAAATAAATATTAACTAAAAACAATTATTATGATTAAAAAAATTACTTTATTATTTTTTGCACTTTGTACAAGTGTTATTACTGCGCAATCAATATCTATGACCGATTCAGGCTTATTTGCAACTGGAAATCATGCAACTTGGAACACAATATTTACAGCTGCTAACAAAGAAGCAACAACGAGTGGACTTGCTCAAACAGTAGTAATCAATATTACAGATTTGGCTGAAGGAACAACATATCGAATATATAAAACACTTGCTAATGGCACTTCAGGGGACTTTAGTCAGATTGGGGATTTAGTAGTGGGGGAAAATACAATTACTGTTACCGCAGCTGAATTCGCTCGTGTAGTAAAATTTCAGTTTTCAGGTACTGGCTCGATTGAGTTTGATTCATTTTCACTTAATGGTGAACTTCTGTATCCAGCTGAAGAAGAAAACTTTGAATGCGAGGAAACCATTATTGGCGAATCAAATTTATTTGTTTCACAAAATGTTGCTGCTCTTCCTTTTTATTTAACAGCTGCAGTTAAGGCTGAAGGTAATATGAATACTGATCACTCATTTGAAATGAATATTACTTGTTTGCCAGAAGGGGGCGCTACTTATAAGATTTATAAGACTAATTCAGCAGGAAATAATATTGAATGTTGTCAAGCAGCCCTTAGTTTAGGTGTATTCAAAAAAACTGTTGCTTCTGTGGGATGGGATAGAAACCTTAGATTCCTATTTAGTACCGGTAATATTGGCTTTTCTTCACTATCTGTGAATGGTTCGGACGTATTAGGCTTAGAGGATGTAAACTCTTCAGTATTTAATATTTATCCAAACCCCTCAACAGACCTAATTTCTATTAGTGGAGTTGAAAATATCAATTCAATAAAAGTATATTCTATCTTAGGAAGTTTAGAAAAAGAAGTTTTTAATACCAATCAAATTGATATCTCAGAACTTTCATCTGGTATTCATTTAATCAAGGTTGATAACGGAACTGTTTCTATCAAAAAAATAATCAAACAATAGTTAATTTATTTTAAGAATTAAAGCTGATATATTAATCTTGATATATCAGCTTTTTTTTAATTTATTAAAGACCATTTATGTACCCTTTTAATAAGTATATTTTCCGGATTGTATTTTTAACAGCAATCTCTTCTTACAGTCAAAATAATTCAAATAAAAAAAAGGCACCGAATATTGTATTTATTTTTTCGGATGACCATGCAACCAATGCAATATCTGCTTATGGAGGTATTTTTAAAGAATTGGCGCCAACACCAAATATAGATCGTATTGCAAATGAGGGTGCATTGCTCAAAAATGCCTTGTGCACAAATGCTATTTGTGGTCCTAGTAGGGCAGCTATATTAACCGGGAAATACAGCCATGTTAATGGGTATTATAAAAATTATAAAGGAGGCGTTTTTAACAATCAACAATGGACGTTTCCTCAGTCTTTAAAAGAAGTAGGGTACCAAACGGGCTTAGTAGGGAAATGGCATTTAGCATCAGAGCCTATTGGTTTTGATTACTATAAATACCACATATCTCGAGGAGAACAGGGCCTGTACTGGAATCCGGTATATAATGATAATGGTATAAATAAAAAAGAAAAGGGCTATGCAACAAATTTAACCACCGACTTTGCGTTGGATTGGCTGAACTCTAGAGATACTAAAGAACCTTTTTGTTTGCTGTTACAGTTTAAAGCCCCACATCGTGAATGGGCACCAGATACTAAATATAAAAATTTATGGGAGGGTCAAGAAATGCCCTATCCATCTACTTTTAATGATACTTATGAAGGCAGAGAATTAACGGCTGGCGATACGGAGATGACCATGGATTATTTTAGTAGACAAGACATGAAAATGACACCACCAGACGCTCTATCAAAAAGTGATCGAAGGAAATGGAGTCAATTTGGATTTAAACCCAACGAAATAGTAACTCCTGATGAAAATTTAAGTCCACAAGAAGTCCGAGAATGGAAATATCAAAAATATATTAAAGATTATTTAGCAACGATTCGATCCGTTGATGATAATATTGGTAGAGTGTTAGCCTATTTAAAGGAGAATGGATTAGAAGAAAACACGATTGTAATTTATGCTTCAGATCAAGGGTTTTTCTTAGGAGAACACGGGTTTTTCGATAAGCGTTTTATGTATGAAGAGTCTTTGAAAATGCCGTTTGTTATTCGGTATCCTGGTAAAATTAAACCAGGAACTATTGTAGATGATATTGTTTCAAATATAGACTTTGCTCCAACCTTATTAGATATGGCAGGGGTTGCTGCTCCCGAGCAAGTTCAAGGGAAAAGTTTTTTCTCTAACCTAAAAGGAGAAACTTCTGAAGATTGGCGACAATCTATGTATTATCATTATTATGAATACCCATACTATCATCGTGTACAACCTCATTACGGAATAAGAAACCAACAATATAAATTAATCCATTTTTATTATAATATGGATGTATGGGAACTTTATGATTTGAAGAACGATCCCAATGAGATGAACAATTTAATAAATATAGAAGCAAACTCAGAACTTATTAAAGGGCTAAAAAAAGAACTGTATAAATTAAAAGAGAATTATGGGAATAATCTTTCTTTAGAAGAATTAAGAAATATTTCTGATACTGATTTTGGAGGCTTGGAGTCTAGAAAAAAATAAAATGAAATTTCCAGAAAAAGAAAAAGAATTATTCAATAAAATATTGAAGCAATTAACTAAGAATGCTAAAAAGAGTCATAAAGAAAATAACCTAGCCAACTCTATTAAGGATATAACAAAAAATAAAGAATAGAAGTATCAATACCCCTAGCTGATTAATAAATAGGTAATATATTTTAAAAAGGATACTAATATTTAATTTTATATTTAAATAAAAAGCAATACTAAGGTGATTATTAGTAGTAAAAAAGAACTATTAAACGGCTATATTGATATCTCTGATTTACAAAAAGGATTATATTTTATTAGTGTAAACCACCGCTATCATCATAAGTTTTTAAATAATAGAAGGCTAATTATACCTTGTTTTTGTTTATTTTTAGTTAGTATTTTAACTTTTTTAAATAGTGTATAATATGAAGCTATTAAAAATCAGTTTTTTAATCCTATTTTTTATATCTCTTGCGGGCTCAAAGCCTCCAATATCCTCAGATAAATTAAATGTTTTATTCATCATAGCAGACGATTTAAATTGTGCTTTGGGTGCTTATGGAGATCCACTTGCAATCACACCAAATATTGATAAGTTAGCAAAAATAGGCGTTGTTTTTGGAAATACTCATGTCCAATATCCGCTGTGTGGTCCCTCTAGAGTTTCTTTGATGACTGGGTTGTATCCTGATCAAACAAAATCAAAAAAATTAAGACTGTACGTTCGACAAACCATTCCGGATGTAGTAACAATAGGTCAAAAATTTAGAAAGGAAAATTATCATTCAGTAAGAGTTGGTAAAATTTACCACTACCACAACCCTAGAGATATTGGAACTGCCGGTCATGACGATTCTTATACTTGGGATAGAACTGTAAACCCTTACGGACGAGATAAAATTGAAGAATATAAACTAAATGGTTTGAAGCCAAAATTAGATGGAGGAACTTTAAGTTGGTTGCAGGCAGATGGAAATGATGAAGAGCAAACAGACGGAATTGGCGCCACAGAAACTATCGGATTTTTAGATGAG
>Ga0209092_10001335_pt1 | contig 24282 bp, 31 predicted proteins | sample FraStrMetagenome_FD_187446 | JGI IMG/M metagenome (GOLD analysis project Ga0209092, IMG submission 187446) | Marine eukaryotic phytoplankton communities from Arctic Ocean - Fram Strait ARC3M Metagenome (SPAdes) (version 2) | ecosystem: Environmental > Aquatic > Marine > Oceanic | place: Fram... | reverse complement strand
ATATCATTCACATCAGAAGTGTGTAGCGTATCCCCGTACTTATCAGAGTATGATTCGGTTGAGGATATACCAATATGTACAGCGGCGACTGCCGTTGACTTAGATTCAGGGGAGACGATAATTCTAGAATTTGGCCAAGGTCTATGGTTTGGCGATCGTCTAAGCCATTCATTAATAAATCTTAACCAATGTCGCTCCTATGGCATAAGTTTATGCGATGATCCAACAGACCCGTGCCGGGATATCGGTATGGAGCTCCCGGAAAATTATTTTTTACCCTTTGCGATGAGGGGAACCACATGTCACTTTATATCACTGTCACCTGACATCGAGGAGCTCGAGTCATGTAAGGCATTTAAAGTATCTGAGGAAGATTACTGGGATCCAACGGCCGAAATTTCTATTTTGACCATCGGACGGGGGCAGAATCCTGTGTGTATGCCTGATGTGTATGCCTGATATGTGTGTCTGAAGTTTGTTATCATGATTTTGACAGATTACAGGGAAGCCCGATGCAGATCATAGCACGGATCCGACCTCTGAACGTCATCATGGGGTCGATGCCAGCCTACTTTCCTTGAAGTGGGGAATCGGACTAGAAAAGGCAAAGAACACAATCCAAAATACCACACAACTAAACATCAGATCAGCGATCCTACCACTAACGAGAAGATACAGGACAGACCTCTTATCACAGAGGTTTAAGCGCTTAAACACTCGGGTTTACACCGACACAGTATTTTCAAAAGTTGGCACCTCATTGAGAGGGAACACTTCCGCTCAGGTTTTCACAGGTGGAAATGGAGCAGTGTTTGTATATCCGATAGAAAGTAAGTCGGAGGCAGGAAATCAACTAATGAGCTTAATTCAACAGGTCGGGACACCGAACGAAATTCAAAGGGACGGGGTGCCTGAGATGGGCGGAAATTCCAGGTTTAATGAGATCTGCCGAGACTATAAGATAAGATTAAGTTTCACTGAGCCATATTCACCATGGAAGAATAAGTGCGAAAACACCATTGGTGTACTCACGAAGAAGATTAAAGCAAGACGCGCGAGAAGGAGAATTCCTAAGTACGTATGGGATTTTCATATGGTTTGGGAAGCGCAGATATACTCTAGAACCGTTCACAAGGGTCATTGTACGCCGTTGTAGGCCCTGATAGGCGACACAATTGACATATCTGAGTGGACAGAATTTGAATTTTACGACCTAGTAGTATACTGGGACGACAGAGACGGTGAGGCAGGTCAGAGCATCGGAAGATGGCTCGGGCCGTCCCACCATATAGGAAGTGCATTTTGTTATTTCATTTTAACAGAGAAGGCAACGGTTCTATCAAGAACATCAGTCCACCACATGACAAAGGAGGATTTTAATAATAGAAGTATGTAAGAACGAGTAAAGGCATATCACGTCTCTTTGGAAGAACACATAGGCTCTGGACTAGCGTGCGAGAATGCAGAAGACGACAATGATTTTACGAAGGACGACGTGGCTTTGCCAGTCGGATATGAAAAAGAAAATGAGGGCGAATATTTTGGTCCTGAAGGCATACCTGACATCGATGAGATGATTGACACAGAGAATGCAAGGACTGAGGCGGACTCATATGATAAATTTGTCGGTGCCGAAATTATATTACCTAATCGAGGAGATCTTACGCTCATGGCTAAAGTGAAGAGGGAAGTCAAGTCAGATCATAAGAACAGCCCAAACTTTTGTAAACGTTATGAGATCATAGCGTGTACGAAGTACAGTTCCTAGATGGCACAACTGACGAGGTTGAAGCTAACTTAATTGCAGAATGCATGGTCTCGGAGTGTGATCCTGAGGGACGACAATACCGAATCGGAAGGACAATACTGCCTTAAATGTGGCCTACGGATCATACCAGACTCGAGCAGGGAACCCGATACCTAAACGCACTACGAAGGGCTGGAAGTTACTAATAGAGTGGGTTGAGGGGAGCATGGATTGGGTTAGACTGGCAGAGATCAAGGATGCTTACCCTGTCCAAGTAGCAAAATATGCCTTAGCAAACGGCATAGCTCACGAGCCAGCGTTCAATTGATGGGTCCATAAGGTCATGAAAAGAAAGGCTAATAAAAAAGGTAAAGAGTAAATATTGGCGGACTACACATAAGGTCGGTAGAAGAGGCTTATGAAATTGATAGGCTTACGGGGACTAGTCATTGGACTAGGGCCATAGAAAAGGAAATGAAGAATGTCCGAATCGCGTTTGAGAAACTCGACAATGTGTCGAAAGAATAAATGAGAACTGGTAAAGTCAAACCTGGATTTACTTATTGCTCGACTCACATGATGTTGGATATAAAGATGGAGGGGAAATTAACGAGGAAGGCACGTTTGGTGGCAGATGGGCACAAGACCCGCCCGGCATCGTCAATTACATATTCGAGTGTTGTTTCACGGGATAGCGTTAGAATCGCGCTTACCATAGCATCGTTAAATTCACTTGAGGTATCGGCATGCGATATAGGCAATGCATACTTAAATGCACAGTGTCGAGAGAAATTATGGACAATCGCTGGCCCCGAGTTCTCGATTATGATCATTGCGAGGGCCCTCTATGGCCTGAAATCTTCAGAGGCAGCATGGAGGTCGACTCTAGCTGGAACTATGGAGACTCTGGGGTACCGGCTGACGTAGGCGGACCCAGATGTGTGGATTAAACGGGCAACGAAGAAGGATGGAGAGCCATATTATAAGTTAATGCTAATCTACGTTCACGATGTCCTACATATCGCAGAGCACCCTGAAGAAGACAGTTCTGTGGCCTGGAGTCTCAGCTCCTACGATTATTTGATGAATGCTGTACAACAGGTTAAGGATGAACTCATTAAGAAGGATCTCACACTCAAGCAGTTCGGCACAGGTTTACGTCCATACTCGGCATGCTATAGACCAGAGATAGATGTTACACCAGTTTTGGATGAGGAAAGAACTAATCGGTTAGAACAGCTTATTGGGATTTTATGGTGGGCGATAGAGCTGGGAAGGATTGACATCCTAACAGAAGTAAGTTGCTTATCCCAACATTTAGCTGAGCCGAGAGAAGGGCACCTTGTTGCCGTCTACAAGATATTCAAATACTTGAGCTTGCGCCTGAAGAATAGTAAGGGTAGGATTGTATTCAACGGTAAGTCTATGTTTATAGATTATGCAACCTTTAATGATTTCAACAGGGAAGAGTGGCTGGATTTTTATCATGATGCACGAGAAGAGTTCACGATAAGGATACCTGAACCGTTAGGGAATCCAGTACATGTGCTTGCGTACGTGGATGCAAACCATGCGGAGAATATGAAGACTAGCAGATCACATTCTGAAATATTAATATACATTAACCAAGCGCCAATTATTTAGTATAGCAAACGTCAGAATACAGTGGAGGCATCAAGTTTTGGGTCTGAATACATAGCGTTACGGATCTGTACAGAGATGATAGAGGCCCTAAGATATAAGCTAAGATGTTTCGGTGTACCAGTACAAGGCTCATCAGATATTCTATGCGACGATCAGTCAATGGTTACTAATTCGAGTGTTCCAACTTCGGTTCTCAACAAGCGACATAATGCTATATGTTACCACCGTGTCCGTGAAGCTCAAGGGGCAGGTATGATACGTGTTGGATGGATCGAAGGGGAAAAGAATGCAGCAGATCTATTAACCAAGACAAAATTATCAAACGAAAGTAAGAGGGGATTCATTCAGTTTATCTTTGACGATAATTCAATGCCATTGCCATGACGTAGGTTTCTTCTCGCGAAGTACCTCCTGGCTGAGCGATAACCAGGTCGGTGGGCCCAAGTTTACGCACTATCCCTTGTAAGCTTGCGGGAACTAGATTAGTTTCACTGTGGTGGGCTATTCTAGCCCTTTCGGCGAGTGGCGTCGGATTGCGGTCTTGCCCGGATCGTTTTTCGAGGGGTATCTTGTTATAGTTTTTACAAGCGACTCCTATTACCTTTTATTACTACCTTCTAACCTTTAGTGTTGATTTAGCAACCTATCATTAGCCTACATCTACTATTATTAACCTACGTGCTTAGACTAGTCTAGTTAAGCATCCTTTTCCCATATCATTGCAATCTGCATGTGCAGTTGCTTTTCCTACATGGTATATTGGTTGAACAGCAGTATCCTCTGGACAAAGGTTACACACACCTCACTGCTCTATGACCGGCTGAGATACGCGCGATAAATGTTACATGTAAGTACATGTACATGTACAACAAAGTTCGTCCACGAGGTACAAGTGACGAGTTTGTCTAACCAGCAAAAAAATACTGTTGTTGAAAGAAAAATATTTTTGGCAACATAGCCTCTCGACGATGACCTCCACCAATGATCACACACCCGCAGCAGCAGCAGCAGCAGAACTAAAAGGCAAAAGTTCCCCGGCAACTCATAAAGAACATCTCTTTCGGAGATTTATTTTTCCAAAATATCAGGATGGTGGCCAGTTGGTAGTGGAAGCACATTCCATTATTTCCGAATTGTTGCATCAATTAGAGAAAATTCAGGGTTACACGAATCCCGCTGGAGAATACGTTTTCAATAAATGCGATGACACCGACTTTGTATGGTGCAAACTGGGAGTTCTAATTGACTTTAAGTCTGATTGCATATCAAAGATCATCACGAAATCGTTAACCTACCTGTATTTGGATAAGGATAAGCGAGAAAAGGGATCTGGACAGGTTTCGTTGTTTCATTTATTGCTAAAATCTGCAAATTTGTCACCGTATAATAAACAGAGTGAAAAGATTGCGAATATCGCTTTATCGATTTTTGAATGTATACCAGTCTTAGGCTGTTTGTGTGATGACACTGGATGTTCTCCTTTGTTTACAATTTTGAACACTGACATGTCGCCTACGAGCAAACAAAATTTGTTCCTGACTGTACTTTCTAAAGCAAGTAAACTTAGCCCTAGTACTTTGGTTATGGAGGCAAGAAAAGGATTTCATTCGTTAACACGCGTCATTGTCGATAAAAATCTGAGGAAATTTGGAGAAGAGATTATGCATGCATGCCCAGCAGTAATCAACATTGCCTCGCCGTACGGTTGGTTCCCAATTCATTTTGCGTGCAGCATGATAGGCAACCAAGATCTTGTTTCAAAAATATTGCATTATCGTCCGGACCATGTAAGAAAGCGGACGAGAGAAGGTCTCTGTCCATTGGATTTAGCTGCTCGCATCGATGATCAACAAATTATACGTGTGTTGGAACATTTCATAGAAATTGAAAATATTTCAACAAACGAACTGATCGAGGTTAGTCTTTTATTGGGTTTTGATTATAATAACTTCAATTTGTGATATTGCTTTTTTGTTTAAGGAAAATACAAAAATTTTAAATGAACAAAAGGAACAAAAACGTAACAACAAAGTAATAGTACTTACCATGACTGAGAAAGACTTTGAAGCGACTACAAAAAGTAATAAGAAAAATAAGCCTATTAATAATATAGAGTCGATTGCACCTAAAAAACGAAGACGTGATGAGGTTTGTAGGATGACGATATTTTCAATGCAATGCGGGTATTTTTTTAAATTTTATTGATTTACATAGGTAGCTGTGCAAAGGAAGAAATCGGGCGAAGCAAAGCCATCAGATGTTAAGGAGAAATCACCGCCGATTACACACGATTTTCCTGAGGATATGGCTTTGAAGGAAGAAATTGTTACCATCAGGAAGAAAATATACGAAGCGACATCGGAAGAATTACGTCTTTCAAAACAAAGATCAAAACTTGTTGAAGAAAACGAGAAAGCTCTTCAATTTCTTGTCGAAACTGCAGAAGGTATATTTTAATAATGTTATTTTGTGTTCGCTCTATCGATTGTTTGCTTATATATTTTCTCCATGTTAATAGTTTGTAGCGAACTTGACTTGGATTTGAAAGACGAGATTCAAAAGTTAATAGACAAAAATAAAGAAGACGATTATGAAGAGAAACTTGCTACTGAGGTTATGCTGAAGAAAAAAATACTTGAAGCATATGCCGCTTCTGAAAAAGATATGTTTTCTGAATTAGAAAAGAATTACGACTCAAAGGCGAAATATATTGATGATATGTTGTTACAAAAACGTAAACTTTTGGAATTAGAAATAGCAGAGAAACGATCTAAGTTAGAGGAGGAAACGAATAACATACTGAAAATAACACTAAATATGATAAAGAAGGTAAGCGTTTGTCAACATTTCGTGTCGCAAGTCTTACATGGTTTGCGCTCTTCTAGGCAAAAATGCCACTCATTGAAAAACGACAGGCAATCCAATCTCTAAAGGTAATGTTAATTTATTTCTATCATACAAGTTTCATTAATTCGCAGAAAGTGCTAATACGAAGATTTTTAAAATATAGCACCAACTTCATGTTTCGAAGGAAACAAGAAAAGAGCTTTGTGAGAGGCAACAAGGTCATAAAAAAGTTGAGTTGAGCAATATGGTTCAAGCATTGGGCACTAAATACTACGGGGAATTTGCACGCCTGGTGAATGAAGAGATCGAATTGAAGAAACTCGTTGATTTAAGTTTGATAGGAAATTTACCAATGAAAGACGGCAAGGGAGATACTTCCTTCACTTATATTGCTTCCACGATGGTAGATGATTTACGAAATGAAATTCTGCCTAGTCTGGAAGTAAGAGTTGGAGTTGTCCATGAATGTTTGAAATTTCATCGAGATAATTCGCCATAAAGAACAGTAGAAGATATTCTTGCGAATTTATACAGCCCGGGAGAGATGTTTTTTTTATTAATGTTATGCTGGGCGACTGATATCTGTCCCGTCCCCCGTCTGGATGTAAAAGGTGAAGTTGTCCGTGAATGTTTGAGATTATATATAATTCCACGCTAGGGAAAAAAGATTTGAAGATAGTTTCGTGTACGCATGTAGACATTTACATTATTACATACAATGTTATTATGGTCAACCATACATGCATGACGCCCCACAAACTCACCGCACTCGATGCGTTGTGTCATCGATAAAAAGTGTAGTATTTTAGAATTTTGTGAAGTAAAAATAGTTAGGTTCACATAAATAATGAACCTTACAACTAACAGATGAACGTACCTGAATGCGCATGGTGCGCATATGAAAAATGGTAATATAAAACATCAACACAACACATGAAACACAAACGCACATTTACATTATTACATACAATATTATTATTATGGTCAACCATACATGCATGACGCCCCACAAACTCACCGCACTCGATGCGTTGTGTCATCGATAAAAAGTGTATTTTAGAATTTTGTGAAGTAAAAATAGTTAGGTTCACATAAATAATGAAACTTACAACTAACAGATGAACGTACCTGAATGCGCATGGTGCGCATATGAAAAATGGTAATATAAAACATCAACACAACACATGAAACACAAACGCACACACGCAAAATGAACACGAAGAAAAAACGAAACACAAACACAAAATAAAGATGAGGAGGCAAGGCAAGGAAAGTACGAAAAATAAATGACGGCGGTACAAACTGTTAGATGAACCACCTTTGTTGGTAAGTGGTTAAGGAAAGTAACCGTAATACATGCTGGAAATATCCGACCTAAACTAAACGCAAAAAATGTAAGTTTATTACAAAAGGTGAAAATAGAAAGGAAAAATATTCTCAGCGAATTGTAAGCATTCTGTGTTGTACAAAGGGGCTTCCGCAGAGAACATCTGATTTTCTCTTGTTCGGGGGTGATCCAAATACATCCCAAAACCTTAGTGTTTCATCAGCAGCTGCCGATACAACTGTCGCTCCATCAGGACTACCTGCCATATGTAAAACCTGCAGATAGTCACGGTATTAGAAGTTACTGAACACTCTGGGGGTAAGAACTAACGATAAACTTACCCTTGAAGTGTGACCTGTCAGCTCCTGCATCTTTGTCATAGTTGGATAACTCCATAATATAAGTTGGTTTTCAGAAAATCCATGTGATGAACAAATCTCCTTATTATGCTTTGACCAAAGAAGCGAGCATACTTGAGAACCAGTATCGATCGAATTAAGCATGGTTCCAGAATTTGTGTTCCAGAACTTGATACATCGGTCAGCAGTTCCTCCACCACTTGCCAGTAGATGCCGATTAAAAGGACAAAAGTCCAAAGCTTTCACAGCAGCTTTGTGTTCAGTCAACATGATTCTAGGAGAAACACCGTCTCTAATTGACGATCGGAAGTTACTTCTAGAATTAGACATTGCTGCGTCCCAAAGGCACAAATAGTTTTCATTACCCCCACTTGCAAGAACGCTCCCATCTTCGTTCCATTTCAGCCCACAAACTTCCTGTAAATGCCCGCGGTAAGTAGAAACATGATGATTCCGAGAGCGCACGTCATGTTGTACAATAATTGAATCCCTTCCTCCGGAAGATAGTAGACTTTGACTCCACGCAAGGGATCCCACTCGTGCAGAATGTCCGTCCATGGTACGGGCTAGCTTCATATCATTTGTATCCCATCTGTAAAAGCAATGGTGAACTCGAAATTCGCGCACCATACAAATGCAAAAAAGCAAAACTTACAGTTGTACTAGTCCTTCATTTGTACCAACAGCAAGGTAATGAGTGTTCCCCGAAATTTCTGCCCAAGAAACACTGGTGACATAATTTTCAGCTGCACCTTCAAGGCTCACTAAGTGATGAATATCTCCGTTATTTGCATTCCAAAGATACACGTTCCGTCCTAGAGCGACTGCTAATCTATTGTCTTTTCCCCAGCTTAGAAGGTTCAAATAATAATCGTCTTCCAAGTCTGGGGCATCTAACACTCGAGAAGGACCCGTCGGAATTTTTCTCCAGGCTGTTGCACCCTTTTTGGGTGATTTTGAATAAAATGACGAGTTTTCTTCTAACGGGCGCTCTAAAATTCTCAATTGATCTTGTTGAAATGGATCAAAAATAGTATTTGAATTAAAGTTATCTTCTTGAGTAAAAGAAAGCATTCGTCGAACTTTGGGAAGTCGGTCAACAGATTGCGTCTTGCCTGAAGATGATGCAATCTCAACGTCACGATCGGATAAATTTAACAAGGCACCTCTCATACGTCTCTGAAATTCTGTACGAATTGGTGTCTGAGTTGTATTTTGCTGCTTATTATGCTTGTCCTCGTCGCTGGTATCTTCTTTTACATTCTCTCTTTCATGCTGCATCAAACTAGCTTGGCATAAATCAATCCGAAGCTTAGAACGATCTGGAATGAACCGGTCACAGGACCTTGATGGGATACCACCAATGCGCACTGTCTTTGGCGTGGTCGGTGTAGACGGGATGCTAGAATACTCGCTATATACCTGCCTTTTCTGCACACGCGAAACCATCGGCGATGAGGACCCATAACGTAGTGGTTGAGAGTGAGTTATTGGCATAGATGATGAATATTTAGTACAATGCTGATTTCCCTTCCTCCTGGTTGGACTACGGGCTGCAACTTGTGCAACAGTAGATGCTCCGAGCGTCATGTTTCTAGTTAAGTCAGATAGAGACGATTAAGTTAAATTGAGTTAATGTTGAATTAATTTTGCACTATTGAAATACTTCGAAAGTTTATACAATCGAGGAAATGTGAAAATTGTGAGGATTTGTGACACAAAAGGAAACGAGCCGGTGCGCAACGTCAAGAATCAACGTTCCATAAATACGTTGATTAAAATTATTCTAACTTCGATGTCTGGACAGTACACTACCCCCTGAATTCTGACGGAACGACACTCGATCATGCCTTGCCGGCTGAGCTATTTTCTGATAAATCGCCAACAGCGAGAGCCAAATCTGATTTTGATACCGTCTATTGACTAAACTAGAATTAATATTGGTACGGAAAAGATTAGCTAAAGAAACGTTGCAGATACAATCCACACTCCTCGCCTCTCGCCACGCGTCCACGGCACGAGAAAGATACAGTACAGGTTTACGTAAAAATGTGACCCCTCTGTTTGGAAACACAACGAGCCGCCAATTCTCAAGGAAACAATCAAACTATACGAGTCATGTCAATTAGACTACCGGTATATTAAACCGAAAACACACACGGACCAAACGGTAGAAATTATGTCACACAATACGAGCAGTGCCGCGTTAAATTCACGGTTGTTCAAGTTAAAACAACAAAGCGCGTCTATTAGCGAACATCTCACATCGTCCTTATCGGCATCTACGTCGGGACAGATTTTACTTCAGTTGGCTAAAACGCTAGATTCGAATCATGCAGTACCGGATGCACATGATGTTGTGGTGAAGGAATGTTTGAAGCCGATGTTGGAGGATGTGGAATCTTTGAATGCTAATTATGCTCGGGAATGGGCTCAGGTTTATGAATTGGCGAAAGATTTGAGGATACAGGCGCGACGCGCGGAATCAGCGCGTGAGGCGTTGGAAAAAATGGCTGAGTTGGAGGAAGCGGAGCAAATTTTGCGTGAACAGGGTGAAGGTGAAGATTGTTTGTTTATGGAGCTTGAGAGAGTGGCTTATAGTGTGCTGGATTTGTCGCAAGAATTGAAAGTGAGTACGGATGAGGTGATGCGTGCGACAACGTTTGGTTTATCTGCGGATGTGCAGAGGCGGAATGGTATGGTGGCTGATTTGAAAAAGGCAGATGAAAATTCAAATAAGTGTTTAGAAGGGGAATTTTTGCAATCTCTTCCAGTGGTTTTGTTTGAAGACGCGTTGCCACCGGATGGAGAGAGGGCGCAATTTTTTATGAAGTTGGCAAGTCGGATCAGGAAGCTAGAAAGTGATTTAGCAAATACATTGATTCAAAAATTAGAAGCATTATTTAAGAGTTTGGAAGTTCAGGCAAATGGAGATAGCCAACAGAGACACGAGGTTGATGAAGATGATAAAGAAAAACTTGATCACGACGGTAATGTACGTCTCACATGTGGCTTCTTTTGTTTTCAAGTCTTCTATACTTTGATTTTACTTACTATATATTGTGCACTATTTAAAAGCTCATTTCATCAATCGATTATTGTGTTCGAGCACTAGCCATCATTGGAAAGGGGAAGGATGTGGAAAGCGCTTTTGCAAGGGTTGCTATTATGCCTTTGTTAAGATCAAAGCTTTCGTTGGGGAGGATGGACGAAGGAGGTTCTAGAGGCCAATGCGCCGGACTATTTTCGATGTTAGATGAAATTTCTTATGAAATAACAAGAATATATGGACCGATAATTCAAAAGGTTTCGGAAGAATTTTCTCTGTCCGGTGAAAACGACGATTGTGCAGGTTGTCCCGAAATCGATTTAGTTACTGGTGGGGTATGGATCCCACTTGCGGCAGCAATAACGGGGGATACAAGCATAAAGATGGCGATATTTTCACCAGGATCTGCTGAGGTTATTCAGGTAAGAAAGGTATCACCGCAGAAATTAATTGCAAACAAGGCTGACGTAATTATTATCTTTACAAGGCCAACTATACTGCCGTGGACACATTTGTTATCGATCTTGCTGCTAGACTATTAAAACCTGCGTTTAAGAATGGAATTCTATCCACAAATGACGTAATTAGATCGAGGGAGCGAATTTTGACCAACCCTACAACTATTGACTTCTACAAAAAGTGGAATTTAGCTATCTATTATCAATTGCGTTTCGGAGATGCATGTAAGCGATTCGACGATGCGGTAGAAAAAGTGAAAGGACAAGGTTGGGGCGAAGTAGTATTTTCAGGGGATGACGTTTCGAAAAAATGTATAGATGAGCTAGGATTTGAGGTTCACCTTTTCAGTGAGGTTTACGCGACTTTAATGTCATTCTGGACTCCAGGAGTTTTTCTCAGGCCGTTGACTCATAGATTTTTGCGGGGATCAGTTCAAATAATAAATGCCCTTCTCGATTTTACACAATATGATCCCAAGAAGAATGGACACGAAGGAAATGGAGAAGGGTCTTCTGAAAATGGGCATAATTTATCATCCTCATTTTTATCATGGAAAGATCGCATAGAGGACATTGCAATGGTTTCGTGGAACTTGACTGTTTTGAAAGTATCGTTGGACAATAATTTCATCGAAATTATTTCTAACGCTGTCGCCCCAGAAAATGATGAAAACTGTCACGTATTTAACTCTTCACAGGAGTTAAACGAAACCAAGAGCTTGTTAACTGATATCATAGTAGATACTTCAAGAGAAATCATTCCTCTTGTTGAATCTTATTGGGAAACAATTATAGATCGTCTGAAATCGCAATGTTGTCGCCCCTTAGCAGCTGTTAAAGGGGTTGCAGCTACATATAGAATGACCAATCGACCACCTCCAACACATTCGTCTCCATACGTTTCAACTATACTTCGGCCCTTGCAAGAATTCGATAACGAATTTGAAAATAGAGTCCCGATTGAGTTCCGATCATCATATAAATCAAATATAGTAGGTCATGTTTCCATAAGTTATTGCAAAGCGGTCGAGGAATTGATTGTGACTGTAAAACAAACAGAACAAGCTTTGCGTAAGAGGAAGGCAAGAAGAACTGTAGCTGGAGGAATGAGTGATGGGGAAAAGGTGATGCAACAAATTCGTTTAGACTTGGACGATTTTAGAAATTCTGTGACAAGTCTCAGCTTAGAACCAGAATCGTTCGAGGGAATAGAGAAAATTCAGAGTTTACTTATTTCTTAACATTAAAATCCTCTTTTCCATTAAGCATGATGGTCAATAAAAATGCTTTTTCTTCTGTTTTACTTAGTTAGAGAATAACATCGGAGCAGTTTACGCAGTCCATGAACCCTATTCCGTTGTTTTCTTATGCTATGGGAAGGATGTAAATGGACGCGTAACCTATAACAAGGCATCGATTGGATGTCATAAGAAATGAAGCTATAGAAGTGACATTGTATCATGCATGCGTCCATAGTCTACTTCTCTGAACTACTATGGAGCGTAACATGTTGCTTCCATACGTCTACAAAAATTTGAAGGCATAGATTTGGAAGCTATAAGATTATTCCACAAAATCATCATTCGGATCTTCAAACACTTCACTAATGATCGTTTGGTATTCTTCAAGATGGACCTTGCCCATTCCTGTCGCAGGAGCCGCGCTGACCTTTCTACCAACATAACGAACTGATTTTTGATCCTTGTTCAATTCTCTTGTTGCCGTTTCTATCCTAGGGTAAACATACTGATACGCGCCCATATTCTTAGGTTCTTGTTGCGCCCATACCACTTCAGCATTGGGGTAGCGTGAGCACTCCTCAGCAATGTTGTCAAACGCAAATGGGGCAATCTGTTCTAGGCGCACTAATGCCACTTTGTTTGTTGCTCGTTTTTCTCGTTCGGCCAATAGCTCGTAATAAATTTGACCAGTGCAGAAAACAAGGGTTTCGACAGAATCCGGATTTTCTGCAATATCTGGATCAGATTCCGGCAAAACTCTGTGAAACATAGTACCGGGCGCAAATTCTTCGATTGACGACGTACAACGTTTATTTCTCAGAAGATTTTTCGGAGAAACAACAACCAAGGGCTTGCGAAAATCACGATGAACCTGACGACGGAGACAGTGGAAATAATTTGCTGGAGTGGTACAATTCACAACTTGCCAGTTGGTACGCTGAATTTGCATTCTTTCATCCCGTCCCATCGGTGGAATAAAGTCAGGATCTTCATCAACCATCTGCAAAAATCGTTCTAGTCGGCATGAAGAATGTTCGGCACCCTGTCCATCATATCCGTGCGGCAAAAGCATGGTCAAACCAGACTGACGCAGCCATTTATCTTCACCGGCAGAAATGAATTGGTCGATTATAATCTGAGCCCCATTCACAAAATCGCCAAACTGAGCCTCCCACAAAACGAGCGCGTTGGGGTTTTCAAGACTGTATCCAAGTTCAAATCCAAGCACACCAAATTCAGACAAAATCGAATTTCTCGCGACAAATTGTGCCTGAGTATGAGGTAGAGAAAGTTCATTCATTGGTGCAGATGGGCTCAAATTCTTTGCAATATGATTCAGCGGAGTATGAGTTTCTTCAGTTACTTGATCTTTAACAACAGCATGCCTATGACTAAATGTCCCACGTTGAACGTCTTGCCCCGTAATTCTAACATGATTTCCCTCTATCAACAATGATCCGAAGGCCATTGCTTCAGAAGTACCCCAATCAATGCCTTCACCCTTTTCAGACATTGCGCTTCGAGCCTTGAAGATTTTTGCCATTTGACGATGCAGTTTGAAACCATCCGGGACAGTACCTGCTGCCTTTCCAATGCGCTTTAATTCGTCCACATCAAAACCAGTCTCGCGGATTCTACTCTGTTGCCTAGGACTTTTAAATCCTTTCCATTTATTCGCTAACCAATCAGATTCTTTACTGACATATGTCTTACTTTCCTCAAAATCTTTTTCATACGATTCAATCGTAAATTTACGAATTTCATCCGCCTCTTCTCGGGTCATTGTTCCTTCGTTAATGAGCCTTTCTTCAAATACATCAAGCGCCGACTTGTGATTTTTGATACGATCATACAACAATGGCTGCGTGAATGAGGGTTGGTCCAATTCGTTATGACCGTTTCTTCGATAACAGACAACATCTATGATCACGTCTTCGCCCCATTCGTGTCTCCATTCAGCTGCTGTTTCTAATGCTGTACAAACGGCTAGCGGATCATCACCATTACAATGGAAAATAGGGCAACCGAATGCCTTGCCAATATCACTGCCATGAGGTGTCGAACGAGACTGGACTGGATTGGTTGTGAAGCCTATTTGGTTATTCACAATCACATGAATAGTTCCACCTACATCGAACTCGTCAACTCCTGCCATTTGCATTGTCTCGTATACGACGCCTTGGCCGGCAAATGCTGCATCACCATGAAGAAGAATTGGCACGACGTTGCGCTTGTCCTCAGGTCTATTTCCGCAATAGAATTGCTTTGCACGAGATTTTCCAGCAACCAACGGATTTACGCACTCGAGATGCGACGGGTTTGCCATAAGACTCAAATGAATTCTTCTGCCATCAGGATATGTTCCTAAATTGAAATAAAATTAATGAACGAAAGATAAATGCTCAAGCAAACATCCTGATCCTAACTCACGATCCATGGAAGTTCCCAAATGATACTTTACATCTCCACTCATACCCCATTCCTTATTTGACTTCATATGTTTATCCAGTTCGTAGTGAGTACCCTGGAATTCTTTCAATATGAGCGGCATGGGTTTACGCATAACATTGGCCAAAACATTCAACCTTCCACGATGAGGCATTCCAATTACAAAACTATGCGCTCCAAGTTCCGACGATCGATCAATAGCATCCTTCAAAGCCGGTACCACAGTCTCTCCTCCATCTAAACCAAACCTCTTGGTGGTATTGAACTTATATTGCAAAAATGTTTCAAACGTATCCGCAAAGCATAGACGCTCGAAAATATGCATCTTCTTCTCTTTATCATATTGAAGCCATCTTGGCTTTTCCACACGCTCACGAATCCAGTTACACTTATCACTATCTCCAATGTGCATGTATTCCACACCAAGTGTTCCACAATACGTCTTACGCAGGGTATCCACCACTCCCCTTAGGGTAACCTTCTGCCCCTTCATATTCGCCAAATCCTCCAAAAATCCCTTATTACCACCCGTCGACGTCCCCTTCAACACCAATTCACGATCCATATCCTTCTCCACATCAAACCCATGATACGACGGATCCAAATAATTCTTAAAAAACTGCCTATGCGGAAACGACGAAGGCGAATGAAGACCCAGCGGATCCAAATCCGCTTGCATATGCCCATTCACCTGATAGGCTCGAATCAAATGCGACACACCCAAACTATCACTCGGCAACGCATTCATAATGGCCGAGGGCGAAGACGTCGGTGCCGCATTCGCCTGAACACTCGGCAACGGTTCAAAGGCTCCCGTATGCTCATTCATACCCGATTCCAAATTACTGAAGTACGCTGCCCAACTCGCATGGACGCTGTTCGGGTCACGTTTGTAGGCCTCGAGCATCTTTTCGGCATATACGCTGTTGGTTCCGCTGAGAAAGGATTCTGATGGGTGTGAGGCAGAGGAGAATGGAGCGGTGAGGCGTCGGTGTCGTGTCATGCGGCCGAGGCGTAACATGGCCGTGGTAGCGGAGGATGACATGATATATGTGGATGTTGGATGTGATATGGATGTTGGATATGGATGTTGATGTTGATGTGATATATGGATAAGTTTTGGAATTGTTATGTAGGGTGCTGTATGCTTTTAGTTTTCGGGTATGGTACTCGTATTTGTATTGAGAGTTTGGAAGGTAAGCGCGTCACTTGTGTTGTGCGTTTGTTTTCATCGATGGTCGTGATTCTATCGTATCTTTGTATATCTTTTTCAATGGATATCTCTTGCGTATGATGGTGATGAAAATTCTTTGGCAGCGGAATTCGGTACAAATTATACATGGTGCTGCGTGCCGCGCTTATTTCCGTACTGAACGCTGTGGGATTGCTTCTCGATGTGCTGCTAAAATAGAGAGGATGATTCGAAAGTCAACAGACATACCGGTAATCATGTACATGTGTGGGATATCACATATCACATATCACATACATGTATCACACTTTAGAGTCAATATTTCCAATTTTTGAAAAAAAATAAGTCTCTACATATAATCATCTTTGCTGAGAGAGAGAGAGAGGTATCCTGGTAAAAAGGTTATTTTGATTGAGAAAGTAGATTCTGTTTGTGTAAAGAGATATCGAAAAGACTGAGCGACCTTTTCCGAAGAAAGGCTTGTTACGAAGAAATGATCACACAGGAATTTCTACTCATTTACCGATCTCGCAATTTCATAAAATATATGTATTTAAAAAATGACTTAGAAGTGAATTGGTTTGTCGTAAGTGTCCATGCAGGCTTCCTTGAATGCTTCAGAAAGAGTGGGATGTGCATGACAAGTTCTCGCAATATCTTCTGAGCTCGCTCCGTATTCCATACCCAAAACTCCTTCAGCGATCATTTCACCAGCATTTGGTCCCATGATATGAATCCCCAAAATCTTGTCAGTGTTTTTGTCTGCAAGAATCTTTACAAAACCATCAGCACTTCCATTTGCGCGTGCTCGAGAATTTGCTTGGAAAGGGAAAGATCCCTTGCTGTATTCGACTCCTGTCTCCTTTAGTTCTTCCTCGGTCTTTCCAACGGATGCGACTTCAGGATAAGTGTAGATTACACCTGGTATAGCGTCGTAGTTTACGTGCCCAGCAAATCCAGCCATAATCTCTATTGCTGCAATTCCTTCCTCCTCAGACTTGTGGGCAAGCATGGGGCCAGTAATGCAGTCACCAATGGCAAAAATGCTGGGGACAGCAGTTCGAAAGTGATCATCAACTTCGATGCGTCCCAACTTGTCTGTCTGGATTCCCAGAGACTCTAAGTTAAGCCCATCAGTGTAAGGGCGTCTACCAGTTGAGACTAGAACTTTGTCATACTTCGTAGTCTTTTCTTTTCCTCCCTTTGATGCCTCTGTAGTCAAAGTGACACCATCACCGTCAACTTCACTCTTCATAACCTTCGTGTTGAGTTCAAATTTGAAGCCCTGTTTCTTCAGAGTGGCTTGAAACTTTTTAGTTAGCTCTTTATCCATTGCAGGGCAAAGCCTATCCATAAATTCGATGACGGTTACTTCAGTGCCCAGACGAGACCATACCGATCCCATCTCTAGACCGATAACTCCACCACCAATTACTGCCAGTGTCTTTGGAATCTCAGATATTTCTAGTGCACCAGTCGAGTCAACAATCTTTTGTCCATCATTATCAACTGGAACAGGTGGCAAAGGAGTAACCTCGGATCCTGTTGCTATAAGAATATTCTTAGTATCAAGAGTCTGTGAACCGCCATCGTTCAGTGTGACATCGATAGAATTGGGACCACTCAAAGCACCTTTTCCTTTCAAATAATCAACTTTGTACTTTTTCAAAAGGTGTTCAATACCTCCCGTCAATCCCTTCACAGTCTTCGCCTTACTATCTTGCATCTTCGCAATATCCATCGTAATATCTCCACTAATTTGAATTCCATGATCGGCAAAGTGATGTTTTGCATCGTGAAAGTGATGTGAGGATTGCAACAATGCCTTACTGGGAATACATCCAACATTCAAGCAGGTACCTCCTGTATTGGATAAGCAAAAACCTCACTATTTAGAAACCATCTCATTCACTCTTCACAAGTCAATAATGGATGATAATCACTACTCACCAAGACTTCCTCGCATTTCAACACAGGCAGTTTTCAATCCAAGTTGTCCAGCCTTAATAGCAGCGACATAACCTCCAGGACCACCCCCTTCCAACACACACAACAACAAATTAGATACAAGTCCCATGATAACGTACACGATCACATACGTAAACCATCCAATCACAACATTTACAATTCCTAAAATTTCAATCCAAACAAACTCTTCTTTCCATCCCACCTTTGGGATATCCATCAACCTCCATTACGGTTCACTCTCCATCCTCCGACATTACAAACACACTCACCAATCACAACACAGTCATACTGATCCGCAAGAACGGGAGATGTGGATGTAAATGTACGTTTGCCATTCAGGCTAAGAGCGGTACGAAGAGTACGGGTGGACAACATCGTAGCCATCCAAGATCAATTATTTTCAAACAATACTTTGGTACACAAGTATGTATGATCCAATGAAAAGATTCTGCAGGATGCAACAGGTGATCGTAGTTCGAACACTTTATACTTCCGCGCTCACTCTCACTTCTGTGTTCTGTGGCGGAAGCGTTTCGTGAAGTAATGGCTAAATTATCCATTGCGTTGTGAAAGTTCGGATTCTTAGAACGCATTGGTCGTTTTTTCTTGTCGATGAGAATAATAGGAGATGGACATGGGATGCGATGATGTGATACATTTTGTACCTATATAAAGTTATTATATTTTCTTTCTAGAGGCGATACCATGAGCAAAGGAAGCAAACAGCGTGATTACGATCATTTGTTTAAGCTCGTACTGATTGGTGATAGTGGCGTAGGAAAATCATGCATACTGTTGCGATTTGCGGTACGTAGGCAAGAAAGGCTTTGTCATCGCGAGGGAGTGGATCACATGTGCAAGTTTGTATGTGTTGTAGGAGGTGCACATGGCGTTGAGTTTTCTCAAAAGTTGGTTGTTATGTAATCTTTAGATATTAGACTCAATTAATTGATTAATTTGCGACAGGATGATGCATTTACGGAGTCATACATATCAACAATCGGAGTTGATTTTCGTTTTCGCACGGTGAAAATTGATAAAAAGACGGTGAAGCTTCAAATTTGGGATACGGCAGGACAGGAACGATTTCGTACGATTACTTCGGCATATTACAGGGGAGCAGATGGAATTATTATGGTTTACGACGTCACTTCTATGGAGTCATTTGAGCATGTAAATGATTGGTTGAAAGAAGTTGATAAGTATGCTTCTGAGGGCACTTGCAAATTGTTGGTTGGAAACAAAGCTGATCGGACAGATGATAAAGTAGTGACAGAAGAGCAAGCGAAGGAATTTGCAGATGAACTTGGAATTGCGTTTTTGGAGACTAGCGCAAAGTCAGCAAAGAATGTAGAGGAGGCGTTTTTGACTGTTGCGGGAGAGCTAGTTAAACAGAGGGAAGCAAAGATAGCTGCAGCAACCCCAAAAACGGATGACAAGAAAGTAAAGCTTGGCAGCAAAGGTGCTCCTAGTCTGGCGAATGGGTGCTGCTGATTTTAAACCTACTTTTATATTGATAGCGTCTTGCAGTTAAGGCGTTGCGAAAATTACCCTCGATGGACATCACAACATGCGCAATGCCTTAATTGCTGTACATTTTCACAGCGTTTTTGTATCGAGGTAAAGGAAAGAGGAACATTCAATTCTCACTAAAATATTCATCACATTGCTCTAATTGATAAGTCTTATGTTTACTATTCTAGCGTTTGCTTATTTTTTCTTGTCGTTCATTCGACCGACAGCTACGTTATGTCTGCTGTGATCGAGTTATCGTTCGCTGTACGGAGTCTCCAACTGTTTATTTCGTTAACGCCTACATCTAATGTAACGCTTGTCTACTCTGTTTCTGACGGTAAGTTATTAACAAAACAGGACGGAGATTTAATCCTAGCTTGATTGAGGTCAAAAGACAAATCCCCACTACTAGTCTGCAGATTGATCAATGGAAGAACGATGGGCTCGTGCTCTGCATCATTATCACTTTTATCGGCACATTTAACATTTATCATTTGTTAATAATGAAATACGTACTTCATCGCGACCCTGAGTAAAATAGCAAGGGAACACAACCGGAAGAGATGATATAATTAGAGGATCAACATAGCTAAATGTGCAATTGTGCTTTTTCAATTCCTTTTCGAATAGTTCAAACGTCACTTCGTTTCGAAATGTTGTGGCAATTATCGCATAGACCTTCTTTGAGGTCGACATAATGTACTTTACAACTTTCACCAGCCCGGGTATAACTTCACGATCGTAAACTACATCTGCCGCTAAAACTACATCTGCATTCGCCAGAGCATCAAGACTTGTTTGTGATTTTAAGTCCACGCTACTGCAATCAGACATATTTTTTGAGCATTCGCACCAATCAAGGTAACCCGATGTTATCGACGCTTGCGTTCGTTTATAATCAGAAAGAAGTGACGAATTGATCTTTATATTATAATGCAAGTTATACAAACATGCATCAGTATAATCTGATAAATGAACAGAGTTTGCACCTTTAAGGTAGGCAACCATTCCAGTGAGACCAATTCCTGCGCCCAACTCCACCACATTCTTTCCAGCAACGTGAGAAGGGTATTCCATCAGATATTCCGCCAAACAAGCTCCTGCTTCCCAAATCTTTCTCACGCCAACATGATTGTGATACGGATAAATTTTAAATATCAATGATTTTTTTACCTCCTCCGATGTTTCCCATTTATATGAAACATGAGCAATTTCCTCCGGATCCGCTATAGAACTTCCAAACCTACCCCCGCTCTTCCCTCCAGTATTATGACACATTACCTCGGACAAAAGTGAAGCAAGCTCATCATTGCATTCCTTTTCGTTATCGTTAATTTTGAGAAATTGAAGCAATATTGATTTTATGTAGCGAGGAGATGGTCTTATGTCAAACTTGTTCACATCCATATCATCAAATAATGATGTGAGAAGATTTGCCATATCTGTTGGGGATAAATCGTCGCGTCGTATCCGATCCATCACCAACGGAAGAGGCGCCATTGCCATTATCAGTTCGAAGATCGAGAATGTTTCATTGTACAGTATTCGAGCATTTATAGAGGACATCACTAGGGACTTCCAATACACCAAAGACAGACGGAGACGATTGTCTGGCCTTATTTTTCCGAAAGGACGGATCTGCTATGACCCTCGTAGGGACAGTACCTAGAGGACGTCCCACCTTCGAACAATGGTGTGTATTAGAGTATGAATGGTTTTTCGAATGAGCGGGAGATTTATTGCCATTGACTTCCTCCGATTTTAGTCAACGGTCATGTAAACTATTTAGCTATCGGTGTCGGTCCCATCGTGAGATAAATCACGTCAACTCAGTCTTCAGTCTTCTCCTCTGTCGCCATCTCTCGTCTTTTTTTTTGTATAGATCTATATGTTTTTTTCTGTCAAACCTATTTCCATGTTCATAGACTCCAAATGAACATGATTCACCTCACTTCCTCCAGTAACACATTCAGCGACGTGGTCCTATTCACAGCCACATGCCTCGCCGTAACAGCATGGACTCGAAACGGCAATCGAACGCCATTCCCACAACAGCTCAGTACTAAAGCTTTGACAGATGGAACGACACTGTGTGCACAGGAACGAGTTTGTACCACGGACGAGCATAACGTGCCCACTCCCCATGGACATCCGCGGCATCTGATGAGATTGCATAAACTGTGGCATCGGGCTACGTATATTGTAGTACTGCACAAGTCGTCGTCGTCGTCGTCGGATGAGGATGTGCGAGTGATTGTGCAAAAGAGATCGAATCTGAAGGATTATTGTCCGGGTAAGTACGATCCCGCGCCTGGTGGTGTGGTGGGGTTTGGTGAAAGTTGTGAGACGAATGTTGTGCGAGAATTGGAGGAGGAAATGGGGATTACTAAGGAAAGTATGGAGTCTATGAGAAGGTTGTTTACGTTTCAATATCAGGATGAAAACGTGAAGTGTTGGGGAGATTTATGGGAAGTCGTTTTTATTGGCGATGTGGATAGTTTGGTGCTTCAAGAAGAGGAGGTTGAAGAAATTGTTACTTTCTCAGTAGACGAGCTCGATTTGTTAGTAAATGAATCATCACGTGCACCGAGCAATTTAGTTGCTGCAGAGGAGGAATGGATGCCTGATGGATTACACGCAACACGACTGTATTTGCAATATAAGCACGACGTAAATGTTAAGCGACGTCAATACATTGATGTTGGCCTAAGCTCTTGTGGAAACCTAGAATCATATGGATTGCGACCGAAGATCAAAGCCATATTTTTTGACTGTGATGATTGTCTATATTTTGATGAATGGAAAGTTGCCAATATGCTCACGTCAAAGATTGAGTTGTGGTTCAATGAACGTAATTTTGAAAAGGGATATGCATATGAACTTTATAAAAAATATGGAACAGCATTGAAAGGGCTTCAAGCTGAGCATCGCATTGAAGATTGTGAAGATGCGGTCGATGAGTATCTGCGTGAAGTGCACGATATTGGGGTTGATAAACATTTAAAGCGTGATGAAAACCTTAGAACCATGTTGGAAAAAGTAGACCCAAGTATCCAAAAATATATATTTACCGCGAGCGTAAAGCATCATGCAGAGCGTTGTCTAGAGGCCTTAGGAATAAGGGATTTTTTTGTAGATATTATTGACGTAAAGGCTTGCAATCTGGCGACAAAACATACCGAAGAAGCGTTTTCGTGCGCGATGAAAGTTGCAGGTATCACCGACCCTTTTTCATGTCTTTTTCTAGATGACTCATTAAAAAATATCTCAATGGGCGCAAAAATGGGTTGGAGGTGTATTTTGGTTGGCCTAAAAGGCCGAGATTGTGGCAAGGCGGTATCTTCCAATGGTGCAGCTGAACACGAGATCAGCAGAATACATGAATTGGAAAACGTCATGCCTGAAATTTTCGTCAATGAACAAAATTAAGATAATGTTCTGCGTGTCAAATACCTTTGCTGCAAGAATGATATATTGCTTCCTGGCTACTGGTTGCTGGCTACAGTGTCTAGATTTGACATGATAGATACCTACGTAATTTACTTTTGGAAGACTTGTAACCTACATTGTTACAGGATATCGATGTAGAATGACAAAATCTTTTTTGCTGTATTTGTTGTTGGCTCATCCCATTTTTGGAGCGGCGTACCAGTTATAAATACGGGGAGTTTGCAATGACGTATGACTGATTCAAATTATCATATAAACCGACAGAACAGATTTCCATCCTCAAAAAGAATCTAGTTAAGGCATGGTCATGGTGTTCGAATACCATTAAATCTAGTACTTTTTCTCATTTTGGTACTGCAATACATTTTTGTACTTGTGGGTGTGCATGGAATCTTCTCTCCTAATAGCATATTGATAAATGGTAAGATGAATTTAAAAAAGTAGAAATAGGAAGAGTGGGATTGGATTTTGCAATGAATTATGTACTTCTACTCTTTTCTGAACCATTGTCTGATGAGGAGGGCAAGCTCTAAATTAAGCGACTTATTACTTTGAACTAAAAAATTGATCAATACAGTTGAAAGGAAAGGAATACTACCATGGCTAATACTTGGTATTGTTCAAGGGAATTGGAATCAAATCCTGATCCCTTCGTCGAATCGTTAAAATAGTTCACACTAACTCCAGAAAAGACGTGAACTTAGTGAGACTGTACTCAGAAAAACACTTTACATTATGTTGATAATGACAATGAAATGCAACTCAAGAACAATTCACTTGTCAAAAGACAACAATGCAGAAGCAACAGCGCCAGCGATTTCAAGTAAATATTCGGCAAAAGAGACACTCTTAGTCGCAGGGTTTGTATGAAGACAGGTTCCAAGACATACACCAATGGTAAAGTAATTAGCACTGCTGATGTTTAAGATTTTTCTTCATACTAAAACAAATTGAGGGTTTGCAATGTTATATTACTGATTCACGTAAATCATTCGAGTACGTGTTTGTAGATCTACACAAAATTTATACCTGGTACA
>Ga0209092_10001334_pt1 | contig 24285 bp, 16 predicted proteins | sample FraStrMetagenome_FD_187446 | JGI IMG/M metagenome (GOLD analysis project Ga0209092, IMG submission 187446) | Marine eukaryotic phytoplankton communities from Arctic Ocean - Fram Strait ARC3M Metagenome (SPAdes) (version 2) | ecosystem: Environmental > Aquatic > Marine > Oceanic | place: Fram... | reverse complement strand
AATGATTGCGTTCCACGAGGAACTATAATTGAAAGTGTACGCGAGTGTACATAATTCAGAGTACGAAAGTGTACAAGTGTACATAATTCAGAGTACGAAAGTGTACACAAGTGTACATATTTCACAAATCTTGTTGTATTTACATTTCGTCTTTGTAAATACATTCAAAAGCATACAAGACATTGACTCTCCAAATTTGTGATCATTAGACAGTTTGCTTTCCTTCTTGCCTTTTTAAAATCCGTCTTCCAACGGACATATTGCCTGACGTCATGTTCATCATTTTGTGGAGTATTTCGCATTCAATTTTATGAATCCTCACACTCCCTTACTTCATGAATGATGAACAATAAGTCGCTACCACCCCATCATTAGCTTTCGGAACTTAACGAATAGTCCCTTCGCAAGAGGTTTTGTATGCACGTCCCCAATCTGATCTGCGGATTCAATTGGGAGGATCTTCACCTTTCCATCCATAACAAAGCTTCGAAAATGATGGTAGATTACATTTATGTGCTTAGTGTGAGGTCTAATCTTGGGTAACCTCGAAATCTCCAGGGCTCCTGAGTTGTCTTCGAAGCATTTGCAATGGATCAATGGTTCGTCTGTGTACGTTTTGATCCCTCTTCTTTTAAGTTCATCTAACAACTGAATCATCGGAATAACCTCCCTAAGCGAGTGGCTCAACGCGATGTACTCCGCTTCCGTGGTGCTTAGAGCCACCATGGTCTGAAGTTTTGAACACCACGTGATGGGGCATCCGGCAAACATGATGAGAAAACCTGTGTGGGACTTAGCAGTTGCAGCATCATCTGGAGCTCGAAGTTTGCTCCAATTCCCACAGAAATCTGCATCGACATAGTCTTCAATACAGCATTTCCTTTTAGATTTAAGGATTAGAACCTTCTCCCTAGTCCCTAGGAGGTACCTCCCAATGTGCTCTACGGCTTCGGCGTGACTTTTCCTTGGATGTTCCATGAATCTAGCGCATTGGTGAACGGAGTATGCTAAATCCGGCCTAGTGCCCTTTTCCAAATAATTGAGCTTTCCAATTACTGATCAATAATTGTAATTGATGTTTGCTTCTGGTTCTTCTAGATGCCTGTGTAGGATTTTAGAAGATAATGCAGGGGTTTCTCTAATTGAATCTCTTATACTTAGCTGTAAGTCATTCAGGATTTCATCAATTAGCTGCGGTTGCGTAAGTTCGATGGAATTGTCGTCACGATAATTACCTAAATAATCCTCCAATTGACCTTTATCTTCGATTTTACATTCTTCACTTAACAATTTAATTTCTTTGTTGATCTCATCATCACTGGGACCTATCATAATTCCATCATCCACATAAAAGAAAAATATTACATTACCTTTATAAAATATACATTCATCGATACTTGATTGTTCATAATGTAGCTTCTCTAATTTCTCTTTCAGATATAAGAAAAATACACGACCGGCTTGCTTTTGTCCATATATATTTTTTAATACTTTGAATGTTCCATTCGTGGAAGTGACGCCATGCGGGAGCCTCATATACGTATCAAATTCTATCTCCGCTTGTGGGTAGGCTAATACAAAATCGATTTGTCTCGAAAACCAGTTATTTAGGAGGATCAGGGTGAAGAGTAGCCTAATAGCGAACCACGTAATAACCGGTGCGTATGTCTTGTAGAAGTTTACAGCAAATTCTTGTTGCCCACCGTGTACATTAAGTCGGGCCTTCCACTTATAAACTTTTCGGGTCAAAATATCTCTCTTCCTTTTCATCGACCAAACAGAGTCCAGGATTTCTACACCTTCAGGTACGTCTCCCTCGTCCATGATTTCCCAATGCTTACCATCAATGTGATCATTAATTTCTTTAATAATTGCTTTGATGAATTCTTCACGGTCGGGAGCGTTCATTGCTTCATGAAAGTACATGGTGTCTTTCTCATTTAGTCCCATGAAGGAGATGGGGTCTGACATCGTATCTTGGATGCGGTAGTCGTCTTGATGCAAGGCGTCTACTTCACCAATCACTGCAGAGAACGATAGTTCCTTGCCTTGTTGTTGGAGGCTTTCTCTCATTCTGACAGACATTGTTCGAGTTCGCTGTGATCGTCTAATAGGTACGTTCTGATTTTCGTTATCATTTTGCGAATTATTTGCACTTTCAAATTCATTGCTAGGTTGCTCACTATTCGTTGGCTCTATTTCTGAGTTTCTTGTGAAGGAATCTTCAAAATTGGGCATCCTGGGAACTACTTTACTGTTACCTTCTTCATCGACTAAGCCTGACTCATATTGCCATCTGGAGATAGTATTATCGGTCTCGATATTGACTGTTTCGAAGAAGTCATCGTGTACCACATGAAATTGAGGTGAGACATTTCCTGTTTTGATGTTCAACACTAAGCTAACACTTCTTGCATGTTTGGGCGATAGCCCTAGATTTAATCCTAGTCTAGCTCTTGGATTCCACTTTGGAATTTGGGATCCAGCTTGCAGGGTGTTGTGCAGGGCGAATATTGGACATCCCCAAGTGTGGAAGATCTTAAGTCTTGTCGACACTTCCACCTTGGCAAACCTTTCTATCCTAGAGGTTCCATCGAGCTGATCTGGTGTCTGATTCATCTGATCGTTTGCAGTTCTTATGGCATATGGCCAGAGATGGACTGTCACCGCTTTTGGCCATCTTTCGATCGCATGGATCAACATCTTTCTCCCTTTTCCTTGCAGGTCTCTGATGCGCTTTTCTGCTATGCCGTTTTGGAAATGGGCGTTGACGCCGCAGAAGGAAATAGATTGTTTACATTTATGTAAGTCTTCCATAAATAACTTATCTTGGAACCTACCATTATCTGCATGATAATGTTTTACTCTCACATTTCTTGCTATGCAATAACTTTCAAATGCCCTTTTTGCTTCAACGGTTTCTTCGGCAGTAGTGCTCCGCTGGAGATGAACATACCCTAGTCTGGAGTAATGGTCTACAAATATAGTAGCTGCAGAGTACCTCTTCTTTGTTAAGTTGCCCTTCAGGTGAGCAATAAATCCGGGTGTACTTGATTCTATCTGGTCAACAGACACTATCTGACCTGGTTCTTCTGCTTGTTTTATTTGCTTTCTCTTTGATCTGGGGACTTGTGTCCATGCCTTTTTGGTCATTGCACCATATAGACAGCCTGCACATTTGGGAGGTTTCACTTGGAGTAGACGCTTTGGGAGATGGCCTAATTGCATTAGGATACGCATTCTAGGATAAGGTAAGTGACCTAGTCGATAATGCCATCGAACTAGCTCAGCTTGATCGTTTGTTGCACTGGTTTTGTTGTCCAAGTCGTCTAACTTTCTCACTTCTCCCTCTAAACCATGCAAGAAATCATCATCTGTGGTGGTTACAGTTGGAGTAGCGACCATACAACATTCATTCACTGGGGTAGCATCCACTTTATCAAAGTAAGCTGAAAAAGCTTTGTATTCGCTTATGCCAGGTGCATTACTCATAATTGGTACGTTGGTGCGCACATTTAAATGAATAGTTTTGACATACTTGTGCCCCCACTTGAGTTGACACTTATTGTTGTAATGAAAAAATGTTTTTTATTTTGATGCAAATCATGATCCTTTTTAATTTTTTCTAGTAATGTAGTTAATGTTCGTCCACATTGTGGGCGTGCAGACGTAGCGTAATGTTTCTAGAAATAGAACGTTAGCAGCGCGTCGTAAAATAATATATGCAAATTTGCCAAAAATTTGACACTTATTGTTGTAGGTGATGCAATGAGCATTGGTCGAGTTGGAGTGTTGAGCCCAATGCTGGGGTGAGAGTAATCTCATTGACATGCCAGGTACGTACAATGCATTGTGTATGATGAATTTGTGTAGTTTTCCATCATCATCTAACACATCCCATTGAAGAGTTCCACTGCCTTTCACAGGTATGGAGCTGCTGATGCCTTGCAAGGCGGCTTGAAGAGGAGTGATGGGAGATATAAAATCTTTTAGGGATGGAGACAAGCACTTGCTGGTGTGATTGTCAATACCAATAGTGAAGCCATCAGTGTCGAAAGACAATAGCTTATCTCTCTTAATGTCCTTATCTGATTGGGTGGAGGTATAGCATAAGTATACTTTCGACTTGTGCAACTTATTTCCAATTCTGATTGCTTTTCCTTTCCTTTTTGTTGAAATATATCTGACACAATATTTTAACTTCTTCTTCTTCTTCTTAAATATCTTGAAGTACACCAAGAAACATTTTTGTACCTCTTTTTCAAGTGTGACATATACCATCATTAAAGAGAATACTATGAAGATGTCGCGACTAGTTACTAGTCCACATCTCTTGGCCACAAGTAAGTGCATCAGCACGATAACTATTGGCCAAACCATCCTAGTCTTGTCGTTCAGAAGTCATTCTGAATTCAAGATGGCAGCGTAGGTAGCTGCTTTGGATGTTTCCTTATTCGTGGTCTCATTGTTACTACTTTCCCCCCTTTCCTTTTGTACCCTTTTAATCCTCAACTCACACTTTTCACGACTATGCATCGTCCAGGCATTGTGGTTGGGGCACCAATGATAGGATTTGTTGTCTTTCTGAATGGATTTGGGTTCATTTTCTTTGGAAGGCACTTTCTTCCAAGCCCAAGAAGCAGCATTTCGATTCTTTCTTTTGTTTTTGCTCTTCTTGTTACCGGTAGGCTTCTTTGAATCGTTGCTGTTGTTGCTCTTAACATCACTTGACAAGTTGGGCGTTAGCTTCAGATTCTTGTCCTTTAAAACCTTGAATTCTGCCTGTAGAGCCACCAATTTTTCTTGGTCTGCACTGAGTGCATTCCACTTTCCTTCTAGTTTGAGATTTTGAAACTTGTTGATGGCGTCTTTCATGAGGTTCTCCTCAGTTACGTCGTCACCTTCATCATAAGCGTCCTTCTTTCTCTGGATGTATCTTGTAAAAGATTCATCGGAGGTGGAAGCATAGCCTTTGAAAAGGTTGACTAACAGATCGTTTGATGTCTCTCCTCTTGCTGATAGGTTTTGCCTGAGCTTTCTCACATATAAATTGAACTTTTCGATGTCACTGTCAATCGTTTTCATGTAATCATCCAATTTGGACATTGCAGTCCTGATGTAAGTTACGGTGGCCCGTGTGTCTGTAGCCGCACGAGTCATCAATAGCTTGAACAGGAGAGGACCGCTTGGTATACCATTCACTGTATACTGATCAGTTTCCGTTAGGATTTTGGCTCTTCCTGCTTCAGTGAGCGAGTTGGTGATGCAGAGATACATTTGGTATGAATTCTGAGCTTTGCGAGTGTCTTGATCAATGTAAGTAGCTACATCCGCTTTAAGGTCTGCTAATTCGATCCTTCCAAATTCTGTTAACAAGTTAATGTTGTTGCACTTGGTGATTGGAGAGACATCGTCCTCAGTCCATCCGCTCATAGCCGCTCTGTCACGGAGTAGCTCAATGAAAGTTTGCACTGAGTTCTCTTCAACTTCAAATTGAATAGATAATTTTTCGGTTGCTTGAGTAAATACCAACATTCCTGTTCTTGTCGAGTAATCGATGAACTGAGCAGAAATTGCTAGTGCAGGACTGAGGGCAAATGTAGCCGGAGCTTGAGCTGCTGGTTGAGCCATGTTAATAGCTAGGGCTGCTGATCTAGTAGTGACAATTTTGTTTAATTAACCCAATCAATGGCGCAGAGGAAGCGTGAGTGGGATTAGCTATTTTAAGATTATAAAAAAGCTATTTAAAACGATAGTTCTAAAATTGTAAGTTAGTTTATTTTCTAACATCTTAAATTCATTGCAATTCATATTCACCAAATTTCATTCAACGTTCTAGATTGAAATCCAAATATTGCATTATGATGTAAATGCTAATTCACTTTTACATTCTCTTTTTCTAAATCTTGTTGTATTTACATTTCGTCTTTGTAAATACATTCAAAAGCATACAAGACATTGACTCTCCAAATTTGTGATCATTAGACAGTTTGCTTTCCTTCTTGCCTTTTTAAAATCCGTCTTCCAACGGACATATTGCCTGACGTCATGTTCATCATTTTGTGGAGTATTTCGCATTCAATTTTATGAATCCTCACATAGAGCTGTACAGCGGCCCTCCACCTGATTGAGTTATCAGCATTTCATACTTGCAAAATATTAAATATGACTCAATATCAGATAAATGACTTCCTTCCTCACATTTCAAAGTTGAAATAGATAAAAGCTGCTTTGGGTCAAAACCTTCCATAGTCGAATTCATTATGTTTCTTCAAAAAAACTTTTGGACTTTTCATATCACACCTGCGCATTTTGTGCATTTATGCTTGTCTATTATGCTCCAACGAGACCACGCTACAAATCTTGCGTCTTCCGTTTTTCCAGTGGCACTAAAACTATAAGAAGTTTGACATTGAAACTTATTTCTAAATACAACCTATGTGGGGATTGTTTAGAGTCCACATGGGCATAGTGTATTTTGAAATGTCTACTACAAGATTCCCGACTTGTGATGAAATTATATGATAACATAATACAATTTGAAATTTCAAGCGTCGTTTCTTCATTTAAATGCAAGTAAAAAATCTACAATTAAATAATCAAGAATGAAATAATTAATTATTCAGTTTCCTTTGAATATGCAGCAGTAAGAGGTAATGGAGACACAGAAACCATATGGATTCTTTTTTAGACCATCTTCTTCAAACGGTCTAGCTTTGCCTTTTCAACTTTGACTGTAGTACCTTTATCGCCATAACTTCCATCACGTTTCCAATTGAAGATATGATATTGAATCCATCTTAGATCCTCTTCACCTGTATGAATTGGAACACCTCTAGTTTTCTTCATTTTTAGTAATTTAGTCAGATTTTTGTTTCCGCTCAATATCCATGCTTCCATCCCTGCACATTCTCTCTTAAGAAACAACCCAAGAGAATCCCATGAATCATTCATGTAAGAGTGATCGCTGTTTTCCAAATCATCATTTTCATGATCATTCCTAACATTATTATCATTTAGACGAAGACCCCATGGAGGATTTGTTACAACCATACTCCGTCCTTCAACAGAAATATCTTTTACATCAAACCAATCACCACAATCGAGATTCGTTAAGGTGATCACTTCGTCTAGTCCTCCGTTGGAAATACATTGTTCAGCTAATTTGAATGCCCTTGGATCCATCTCATTTCCTTTCATAAGTATCTTTCCCTCTTTACATGAACGCAGCAGCCACTGACGTCCTTTTTTGGCACGTTCAAGTGCTTCTTTGCGCACATCTTGCCAAGCTTCGATATCAGTATCTTTCCATCGCAAAACGGGGGGGAAACTGACGTTTATTTCTTCTCCCTCTATTCCTGCTACGCCCATGAATTTTTCACGTAGTATGCCTGGAGCGACATCACTAGCTAGAAAGGCTGCCTCTATTAAGAATGTTCCACTTCCCGTCATTGGATCTAATAAGACAGCTTTCTCTTCCTCAGGATTTTTTTGCTGATCTTTTTGCTCCTGATTAACTTTACAAGATTGAATCAATTTATCAAATCCAGAAATATATAACAAACCACTGGCTAAAGATTCTTTCATGGCAGCTTTATGTATGCTAATATTTTTTCGATATCCACGTTTATGCAAAGATGATTTGAAAGAATGGAGTGATCGATAGAGCGAAACCGTTATCCCTGCTTCTCCATTTTTTTCCTTTGAGTTCGGATTTGGTTGAATAGCAAGAAAGATTGGGACGTCTGGATCAACGGTATTCACATCAGGACGGATTTGTTGAGGATGGAGATCACGGCATTCATCCACCAAAGCGTTTTTCACGGTGAGGGCTGTATAATGCAAATGTCTCAAATCTTGAGGTAACATCCTTGTGGAAGAAGCTAAGCATTTACAGGATATATCCAATATACCACCTTTCCCGTCTCCCAATAATTCTGCAACATTGACAGAAGAACGGATATATTCATATAAATCATGTCTATCTGAAATGATATATTGATCATTTCGATTATTTTTATCAAAATCAACTTTATTTGTACAGATTAATTGGAGGAGTCGATGTGCTGTTCGTAGCCAATATAAAGCTTTTAATCCATCTCGTTCATCAGTTGTTTCAAAGGATACTCCAGAAGTTCCTTGGACTTGAATCTGATCATTTTGACTCAAGTGAGGAAGAAGAATTGAGAGCTCGTAGGCTAGTGTTTGTGAAAGTCCTGGTATACAGGTAGCAAAGTAGGTATATGTTTTTTCATTTTCGTCCTCCAATGAGGATTGAAGCGAAGAAGTTTTCCATATTTGTGTTTGCTTCAATTTTGAAGAGTACTTATGACTTGTTCTTTGGTGAAAAGGATGTTCAATTGGGTTTAGATGTTGGGTCGTTAGGAAATGATTTCGTTTATGAAAGACGTGATTAGTGAACGCATGGACTTGTGTTAGTACGAGTAGAAAAGAAAGATAAGCGCAATATCTCATCTTTGGGTGTTGACCTAGCTCAATTATTAGCGGAATAAAATGTTCTATGCAATGCCATTTAGATGAGAGGAGGTTAATAATATATACAGAATATTTTTGACAGAACTTTAGATTTTGAGTGGCCATCACGAAGTGCCTCATATTTTTTCTACGTGAAATCAACGCATAATGACACTTTTTTTTGCAAACAATCAAACATTATTATTATTATGAACGACAAACGAAAAGATGCATCGAAAATACAGGAGTTACAAAAGACACAAATAGAGGAAAACGAAAAGCATGTCCAAACTATTCAAAACATTCAAAACTCATTAGTAACTAATAATCAACCTATTAATGGATCTGATGATGATGAAAGACCTTATAGATCCATCGTACAGTTATGGAAGGTCATGCATGTGTACCCTCCAACAGCTCAAGAATGCAAGAATAAAGACAATAACGATGAATCATATGACTCAGATGAATCATGGTACTGGTATGAACAAGCACACGATCACTATGATACACAACCAGCAACGTTGCAGGGAATGTTGGGTGGTTTTGCGAATTTATCTCCTCATGATTTGTCTTCCTCTGAAGACTTTTTACTTTACATACAGAAAAATATTTTACCAAATTTAAAGTTTGATTCAGTTTGTGATTGTGGTGCAGGTATTGGACGTATCACCAAAGGTTTGTTTTGGAAGCTACCTGGTTTTCGAAAATGTGATTTAATTGAAGGTAGCGCTTTATTTCTGAAACAGGCCGAAATTTATCTCAACAAAAACGTCGATTGTCATATTGTGACAGAAGAAACAAATAATATGGATATTAATCTGTCAGGTTTACCAATATGTCGACTGATATCAAAGGGGCTACAAGATTTTTATCCAGTGGATGTAAATTATTATGATGTTGTATGGATTCAATGGGTGATTGGATATTTACACGATTATGACTGTGTTTCGTTTTTTAAACGGTGCTCAAAAGCATTGAAGGATAATGGCATTCTTTGTATTAAAGATAACATGATCAATTCGAACTTTGATAATCATAGAGATCGAAAGAATGATGAAGATGCTTTCATTTTAGATCGAGAAGATTCAAGTATCACCAGATCAAAAGCATATTTAGAAGCAATTATCGAAGAATCAGGATGTTGGACTAAAGTTTACGAAGTGAAACAGGAAGGTTTTCCCAAGGAGATATTTCCTGTTTGGATGATGGCTTTTCAAGTAAAGAGATAATAAATGTAATAATAATCATGATACCTATGTTATTATCTACAAAAAAGCAACCAAAGAGTACAATTCTTGCGAAAAAATAGCATTCATTGATATGTCGCTCTATTTGCCAAATACGAATGTGAAACCTTAGTGGGATTTTAAATTAAGCTGCACCACCGAGAGCTAATTTCACCAACAATGTTTTTACAACTGGAATAGAAACCAGGACAGTCGAGCATGAGGCAGTTAAAGCCATAGCAATGGCAGCAAAAGGGAATGCATCCTTCTCATTTGCAAATGCTGCCGTTCCCAAACCATGACTTGCTGCACCAACACCTAGACCTCTAGCCACAGGATCTTTAATTTTGAAAAAATCCAAGATCATTGCACCAAAATTAGCTCCAATTAATCCAGATATAACAACCATACTTACTGCTAAAGAAACGTCAGCTTGAAGCATGGAGGCTATAGCCATGGCTAGGGGGGAAGTAATATTACGTGATAAAGTGGATAAGCGAATAAGTGGATTAGAAAGGTTCAAAACACGAACCAACGCGGCTGTACCAAACAGGCCTCCAACTGATGATCCGACTACAGCTGTTCCAACTTCCTTGATGTTTTCCTTCATTAAAGTCTTACGATCGTACATTTGGCATGCTAATGCAACAACAGCAGGTCCCAACATGAAAAGAAGGACATCTCCAGCTCCTGTGGAGTAGAATGGTGATAAAGATCCTGTTTTGTAAGATTTTAACAGCGCTGTGAAAGAAGTGGAGCCTCCTACCAATGTGCTCATTATCTTAGCTCCCACCCAAGTAAGACTTGTGCATGTGACGAGAGGATGCACAATTTTGGTAAAGTTTGTTGGTAAGCGGGCACCAAAAACAAAGGTTGAAAGCGTGGTGAAAAGCATAAATAGTGATTGTAAAGAAGTTGAAATTGCAGTGTTTCCTGTTTTTCCTGCAATCACGGCAAGAACAGCACAAGCAATAGTGCATTTTGTGAGTGATTGAGATGTGGCATCAGAAAATTTTTTGGGAGGAGGTGAATTGGTACTGAGTTCAGAGATTTCGATGGATTCAGCTTCAGGGCTGTCGGTTTCTATTTTTGTTCCTCCGCTTAGTTTTCGCACAGCCAATACTGACCATGATGTTGTAAGAAGAGTAAAATAAAATCCTGTAACTAATACAAAACTGATTTTGGCAAGCTGTAGTTTTTCGAAAGAATATCGCAAATCATTGAAATTAATTCAATATAATTTAGAATGATGGAAAAAGAGAAAAATTTATGTCACAAAACACATACCTCAGCAGCAGAACCCATGGAAGGTGCCAAAGGCAACGTGACTAGACTTGGAACAAAAAACACAGGTAACCACTTCGCCAAAACACCTGCACCAGGACTAAGTGTATCATAGGATTTTTCACCAAGCTTAGGATTTACTTTATTCAACAATAGTAGGGATGCGAAAAGGGTGCCACATCCTGCCAATGACGAAGGAAACGCTATAGAAGCTTTTTTGAATAACTTTCGTAAAACAACATCCATCGTGACTAGATAAATAGTTGACAATACAGGTGATGTTACGGATGGCAAAGATGATTCTGTGCGGCCTTCTTTCGCACTAGAAGATACATGGAGTTTCGATGATAAATATGTGCGTGACTGAGTGTCAAGGAAAGATCTTGCATAAAAGATGGTACTAAGATGTTGATGTTTGTCTTCCAAGTTTGGTTTCTTAAGCAGTCTAGTGTTCAATAAAGAGGAATATCCCGTTGAAAATGCAGACGCATTGTAAAACTGAAGTAAAAACACAAGAAGTAGACACAGTTTACTAGTAAAGCTGGATCTCGTGTTCAACAGCATTGTCATGTTCACCGGATTCAAACTTGAAAAAAAAATGAACAAAAGCCGTCTTGACATGAGTTTTCTCGTGTTCAATTTCAATACGTCACCGTTTGAAAAATACTAATGACGTCATTAGATGTCATTTATTTTTCTTAGGTCTTTCAAACAAGGAATCTAAATTTTTATGTTTAGAGGAATCTTATTATTTCAGATTCCTCTGATGGGCAAAAATGTCATCAAATTCGCATTCTCTGCTGAGCTATGTACCTCATCATTCATTTTTCTTTGGAATGATCAAAATGATATCTTAATTATCTTCCGCAAAACTGAACTGATACCTGGAGAGAGTAATTGATCATCAACAGTATGGGTCGAACAAAAAGTATCCCAAAGAGAACTAAGAAGGGTGACCCTAACACTGATTGCATATCTCCAACTGATCTTTCATACACAGACAATAGAATAGAACATCAAGAACAGCTAAATGAACAGTCGAAACATGTAACAACGCAAGTGGTTGAAAATCACCATCGGCAGGTTTATAAAGACAAAAAGAAGAAACATATAGAAACAAACCAGAAAAATGCGAGAGAGTCCAAATCTCATAATATTGAAAGTCAACAAGTTGAATTCGAGATACGAACTTATTTTAAGTCAAATGATGAAGACAGAATGAAATATACTAATGATATAATTGTTTTTCATGATCACACCGAAGTATATGAATCTGATGAAGATGAAAATGATGCGAATCCTTGGGAAGAAAATGGTTTTGAAACATTTGACAACTCATGTGTGCCCATCCGAAAATTTTACTTGCCGCAAATCAAATTAATGAGAGTCTCGAAATTAAGGAATAAAAATCGAATCATAAGTTCTGAGGAAAAGCAGTCAATCGCAACTACAGGATTACAAAAAGTCGAATTCAATAAAGAAATCGAAATTACTTCTACTCAAGCCATGTATATTTTATTATCATATTACTACACTCAGAGCGACCACATCTACCCAAGTGAAATGAAATCTAAAGATGCAAAGAAAAGACAGCATCACTTAGACCAAAATCCTCCACGACATGAAGCAGATTATATCTCTTGGTATCCATCAAAAGGAACTAAATACGACGAAGATTTCTTTTCTCATGTCATGAATGCAATTACCGAAGGAATCTTTCGGTTTTCAATATACAATGTTCCAAATAAAGAAAGGCAGCCACGCATCACTGGAAAATCGAATCAAAAAGAATCCATAGATGAACCTTGTATAGTCATGGCATTAAGTCTAACCCCGTACGCATTCATAACATGCACCCCTCAAAATATACCTAAAAGTCCTCCATTACCTTCTACATCCAATAATCTCACAAAAACAAATCGATCATATTACATCTCAAGACTGCTGCTAAATGCTATGGGATTTCTTTTTCCGAATACAGTATTAGAAGATGTTTGGAATGATTTCAATAGTAAAAAAGAAGAAAAGAGATGGGCATCTTCCCAAACCAAAATAACCGCAAGAATGGTGTATGAAAAAGTTGATAATGCGCATATGACTGTATGGGCTGAGAAAAAAAATAAGAATGTAGATAACCCAAATAAGGGCAAGCAAGATGCACTGGATTTGTTTGAAGAAAACTGTTTTGAGATTGATGGTCTTATACCCACATTAAGAATATATCAGGAGGAAGCTTTGAAATGGATGTTAAAACGAGAAAAATTAATTGAAAAAGATTTATCCATAAATGCAGAAGATAAAAACCATAAAGCTTCGGAAGAAGATAAAGCATGGGAATTATGTTGGCTTGTAGTAACTTGGCGACCTGAAATGAATAATGGCTATGTAATGCCTTTACATGAATTTCGACGAAAAGAAGAGGGTGATGATCTTCATCAATATGATGAAATGAATATGTGTATTTATAGCCCTTTCGCAGGTTGGTTATGCAAAAATATTGAAGAAGCTCGCACTGCCACAATTTCTAGGTGTGGAGAGATTTATCCAAGCGAAGTTTCTGGTGGAATATTAGCAGATTCTATGGGGTTAGGTAAAACGGTCGAGGTACGTTTTATGTGCAGAACTTTTTCTTCTATTATAAAGGAATCCATCAATATTTACTAAAGATCATAAAACTTTAATACAGGTCTTAGCCTGTATTTTGAGCAACAAGTGTTCAGATCATTCTCCTTCCAGGTTTGTTCATAAGCCGATACACTTAAAGCAAGATTCAAAAGAAAGAGACAATATTGTGCAAATTCGCGATGATTTTGAAGATTCAGTTTGTATTTGTGGACGAAGTGGAAAGATTTCAGAAGCCTTATCATGGGTTCGTTGCGAAAACTGTCACGAAGTGATGCATGGAGTTTGCGCTGGATTTCAATCGGAGGCGCAAATTTTGGCTGAAACAGTTGGAGGTTACTGTAGCGCAAGCCGATGTCCGTGTTGCTTTTCGCTCAATCACAAAGTCCCAGGAAAACAAATTCAGAGCCGAGGAACCTTAATTATAACACCCCCGTCAATTTTGAATCAGTGGGAACGAGAAATTAATCGACATACGTATGAAAAGAGCAGACTTAAAATACTTATTTATCCAGGAGTGAGGGAAATATGCAACACTGCAAATTCTTTCAAGGCTACAAATCACAACTTAATTCACCCTCAAATCTTAGCAGATGCAGATATAGTATTAATGAGTTTTTCTTCTCTAATGAATGAATTAGGACATTCGAGCGAAAACCCATTCCTCTCAAGTAGCCGGAAGCAGCTCCGTAAACGTAAAAGATATAGAGTAGTTCCTTCTCCTTTAACAAGCATAAAATGGTGGAGAATATGCCTTGATGAAGCTCAAAATGTAGAGACTCCTACTGCTTCCTCAGCAAGAATGGCATTACAGCTCAGCAGTGTTCATAAGTGGTGTAAGCAAGATCATTCTTTGTTTCAATCTTAAAATATCTGTTTATTCTAACTTATCGTCCAATTTTCTAAACATTCTGCAGGCATAACTGGAACTCCATTAGGCAAAGGTGATCTTGAAGATTTGTATGGATTGCTTCTTTTTCTTCGGGTAAATCCATTCAGAGACCAATCATTATTCCGTAGTTGTTTCAAACGTAATCATAGAGGGGTTATGGAGAGAATCGCGCATTTATTGCGAGCAATATTTTGGAGGAGTACAAAAGCTAACAAAGACGTTCGTGATCAGCTTGGAATCCCAGAGCAGGAAGAAAGGAAGGTTTGGTTAAAATTTTCTTCTATTGAGCGGCATTTTTATCAGCTTCAATTAGAACAAACAATATTAGCTTCAACAAATGTGGTGAAAGATCCACCAAAAAAAAAACAATCATATAGGACTGCAAAGAAAAAAGCCGATATCCTCAATAACCAGCTTCATAAGCTTCGAGCAGCATGCTGCCATCCGCAGGTAGGATCAAGTGGAATAGGGCGTATTTTGCAAAAAAGCAATTCTGTGTCTTCTGGTGTACTTTCTATGGAGCAAATTCTTGATCGATTGATTGATAATGCTAAAACAAAATGCGAAGAATCTCAACGAGTTTGTATTTTACATTCCAATGTGCTGGCTTGTCTCAATCGTTTGAAAGTTGAATCAAGAATTCGGAATGACTTACAAAGCTTTAATTGGTCAGAGAGCGATGAGGAATTGCTTGTGAAAGGAACAAATATTTACAAAGAATCATTGGAGTTAACTGATCAGAATTCTACACCAATTAATGTCGTTGGAGAAGGAATATTAAGCGGTTGTAAAGGTTTTGAACAGACTAGAGAGGTTGCTAGAGATGGTAAAGTCAATTTAAGTTGGAAGTTGCAAAAGACACCAACTTCGCGCAAGGAAATTTGGGCTAGAATTGATTTTGATGGACCTGCGAAGAAAATAACTGCAATGAAAGTAAAACAATGTTTTTCTTTCGAGGATGAAGATAACGTTCAAAGAATTTATCCTAAAGACTGTATTTTGCAAGTTTCCAGTGCTGCGGTGGGTGGAGAGTTTGTAGATGCTTGCCGATTCACTCTAAATGAGACAAAAAATCAAACAAAGAGTCCAAGTTGGGAATATTTTAAAGATTTTCAGACGAATAAATCCAAAAACTGGAGGGTTTTGATTCAAAATTATCATAACACCAACCAAATTAAAGCAAACAAGGGAGCTTCTTCTTTGTACGATCGTTATATCATTGGTATTGGCATACAATTGATGGAACCATCAATATCAACAGATAGCTTACAAAGGCTTCATATATTAAATAATACAGTTATAATGATGAATCTACTTGAGCAAAAGTTGCGCTCATGCAAAGAAAAGAATATAATTGAAGGAAAAGTGATTGAAGATCATAGCAATCATGATAGCTTCTTGAAACAACGCGAAGTTTTTGAGACGGAATGTCATAATCTTGAGTCATTGTACTTGGCATATGCACAAAATTTGCATCACGAAAGTCAGCGCCGTCTGAAAGAAACGAATAGTGCGAGGCGCAAATGTAATGAAGAATTGCGTTCTTGTAGTTCATGTTTTTCACAGCCTTTTGGAAATCAAAAGATTTCTTCTCGGCCATGGTGGGAAGATCTACTGTCGTGGTGTAGTATTTATGGTAATACATCTCAAGAACAGTCCTTATGTGAAGTTGTTAAAGAGGATCTTTTTGATTTGTTTGAGGGTAGTATGGAAACATCGACTGTAGATAGGGTTGGATTTCCTGATTTTCAATCTGTAGAAGGACTCCAAAGTGCACTCAAACTGCGCATAGAAGCGAAAAATTATCTCATAGATGCAAAAAAATTATCTTGCATTGACGATGTAAGTCTGCTCTCTTCAATTCCAAGTACAGGCGAAATTTTAGAAAATAGTCAATGTCATAAATGTCGAAGTGATTGGTTTCAGAAAGGACCGGAATGTCGACATTGTAAATTGGAAACAAGAATTTTGCATTTGGAAAATGGCCTTAGAGACTCCACCATAACTTGCGTCTTGAAATCATTGTCAAAATGGTGTAACTCTACATCATCAAACCAACTCTCAACCGGGAGTGAAAAGATCAATAATGAAGATCATAAGTTTCTCCTTAAATCTTTTATAGACAGGAGTATAAAATATTTCGAATTGCACGTGGCTCTCAAGAAAGAAATCAGTGATACCAAATTAGCCTGGAGAACCCATTTTGATCTTCTCTCTGATTATGACGAGTTGAATCAATGCAAACAAAGCATGCGTTTGCCTTATGCAAATGAAGATTTGACTGGGTTAACAGAACATGAACGTGGTAGTGTCGTTGAGCCATGTGATATTGGAGCATTGACTATGGAGCATTCAGCGAAACAAGCCATGGTATTTGCAGAATTAAGGAGAAATAAGCAAACACTTCGCTTTCTCCGCAACCAAAGCTTGGATAGAAGAAAAGAAAGAGAGTCATTATACAGTCCAAATTTGAATCTTCAGAAAGACAATTTTGATGGCAACGATAAAATTACTTGCGTTGTTTGTCTGTCTGACTTTGGTAAAGAGAATAAAGCAGTACTTTCATGTGGCCATTTCTTCCATTATTCACCATGCCTGGAGAGCCTAATGAAACGCACAGGGAATAAAAATATTGTGAGTTGCCCAATGCGTTGTACTGTTCGAACTAAACGAGAAGACATCTTGATCGCTACTGAAATTCCTAGAGGCGATAACGGCAATCGAATCCAGAGGCCTATAAATGGATCCTGGGTAAGTTTAATTGAATATGAAGGAAGATATCCTATTAAATCTATAGCAAATGTAATGCTCAAGCCCCTTACAACTTAAACTAATTAGGGAACTAAAGTGGACCGATTGGTTGCTGATATTTTGGATGTTGTAGACCTTGGAGAAAAGAGTATTGTTTTTTCACAGTGGGATGATATGCTCACTATCGTGGAAAAAGCATTATCATGGAATAATATTGGACATATTAAAGTGAAGGGCATAAGAAATATGGGAAAGCACATAAAGCAATTTCGGATGGAACATTGTTCTGTACTACTCCTTAATGTAAAGAATGGTGCAGAAGGATTAACTTTGATCGAAGCGACACACGTCTTTATGATAGAACCACTTCTCAATTGCGGACTAGATATGCAAGCGATAAATAGAATACATAGGTGAGAAAAAAGTGACCTATTTTTGCTTTAAAGCTTTGATATATTATTCCTTTCGCTGATGTTTTTCGTGTTCCTTCGATCCCCGCAGGATCGGGCAAAAGTTTAAAACGCATGTCCATAGATATATTGTAAAAGATACGATAGAAGAAAAGATAGATAAATTGCGAATGGAAAGACAGGGAAATATGGAAAAAGATTTGGACAGTAACAACGATAATAAGGAATGTTCAATATTTCGTGCAGGTGGAATAGATGGTGGCTTCAGTCAAGATGAACTGCATGAAATATTGGGCTAAACCTACTGAGCTAACATCATGCAATTGAGATTAAGTGCATTCATCTAATTCTTCCAAAAGGAGCCATTCCCTGTCGCAAAATCATGCTTAGCTTATAAGAAATCATTATGAAGCCTTTCTTAATCTATCATATGCTTGCTCTTATCAAGTCAACGATCCATGGGATCTTATAGAGCGTAATTGGTTGAAAAGACAATAAAATGTACAATCTACAACAAACCCAAATGCAAAATCAGATGGATTAGTGCCTGATTTGCACAAAAAGTTATAGTCTACACTATTGTCCTGCGTAAATTCATCGAAGCTGAAGAAAAGCTTCCAAATAAGAAGTGCTAGAGAGATTTTCAATCTTTAAATTGCAGTATCCCTTTCGAATAAGTTGGTGAACAATTGCGGAGGATCTAACATTTCCAGATTTTGTGATTCCATATCCACAGTCGTAATTTTTTTGTTTTTGATAAATCTTTTGTACTCAAGATAGAAAACTCTTCAATTTTGATTCAGAAATTTTATTAATTGGTTTTGTCGTACCACTTCCAGCATTGGTAATTAGAAAGATAACCCAAATCTTCTGCTCTCGTGCTCGCATTTTCTTTCAGTTTTTTCTATAGAAAATTGTGTACATAAGTTTTCATCAAAGGAATTACTGCATACGTGAAAGGGAAGGGGTGTACGACTCTGGTGGGGGTAGAACAGGGGGTCAGGGAGGACGTAATCGAAAGTGGCATGCCAATGTCACAAACCGACGAAGACGAAGAGAAATTTTTCGACAGAATTTCAGTCGAAGTGTTGCTCGCCGCGATGAAAATCAATGGCTTTCCGGACCAAGGATTCTTAGAACTGAAAGCCAGTGGCATGGAGGCAAAGACGGTGGAAATTGTTACATGTAAGGGGGTCGCTCATGCGAAGTTTGTTTGCGGGCTCGAGCAGGGGAACCCGGATTCGCCCACCATAGCGAACCTGGTGATAAAGCTAAAACATGACGTTTGGGCCAATCTACTTAAAGCAACCACCAATGATATCATAACACTTAGAGATACCGTTAAGAAAAGAGGCAAGGCACACAATGACATACAAGCTAAAAATAGTGATGCGTACAAAATGCATATCGTTGACGAGGAAGATGGTCCGGTGCTAGTAGATCGTATCGGGTATTGTGACGATAATTCACGATACACATGCTCGATAGATGAAAACGAAGTAATAAAACTCACGAAATTGTACATTCAGCATGCGAGCGATCTTTCGTTAGTCACCAAAATAGGCAGAAAGGGTTCCAAATCTGAAACACATTACTTTAACCTATCAGCGGCAACGGCATGGAAACTGGAGAAGATTAACTCTATAGCATGGAGTTTCGCGGTAGATGGACCAAAATTGGAAAGTGTGCCATTTAAAATATTTCTGCAACCTACAGAAAAGAGGAAGTTGTATGATTTAGCTCAGGTAACAATGATGGGGAAGATCGAAAAGGAGAAATTCGACGATATTTTCAATCCGAAGGCGCATAAACATTTAGGCCTTCGTAGTACTTTAAACGCAGACACTTCAGCGGCATCAAAAGAGATTATGAATAAAATCAAAGCTAGAATGAGTGATCTGAACATACACAATTTAGAGAATGAAGCACAACGTTTGTGCACAAACATGCTTTGCAACACAATGCATTCATATGCTCCACTTCAGATGGCACATCCAGTGAAAGAATTGGAAATATGTGATGATATTTTAATTAATTATGTGAGATTAAGGAATGGGCTATCAAAAACGGACGCCAAACACCCTATATTTCTCGACACTGCAAGAGGAGGTTGTGGATTCCGTTCATTTCTGGATACGGATATTATGGCCACGGCGAGGGAACTTGAAATACTTCTAAACGGAATAATGCTCGACTCTAAGATCATGAGATCAAGATCCAAAGCATTCCTGATACGTCATGATAGGCCAGATGGGAGAAAGCTAGCCAATTTTACGGGGAGCGCGATAAATAAAATCGCCTCCTTAGGCTTATATGTAAGAGACAGTCATGATGGAATAGTGAATTATGTATTGAGTGAAATCAGTAAATTGAGAAAATACGCCTCAGTAGGAACAACCAGATATAGAGATGGACGGTCCAATCATTCAACTGGAGCAGGTAACGGTAGAAATTTGGAAATTGCATTTGGAAGCGAACTTCATGTATTTCTAAAAAAGGCAATCGATAAGGATGGGAACCTGAAGGAAAACATTATTGCACCAACGACGTTCAAATTGCCAGTATCTCTCACGAGAATCAAGAAAATACTCCCTAGAGCTAGAATTAAAATGTTTGAGGATCGGTGTGCACTCTATAACTGTTGGGAATGGGATGGATCGAAGTCAGCGCAACCACAGAAGGATTATCAAAACGCTCATAATTGGAAATTCATCAACGTATCGCAGAAAATTCGGGAGCAATACGCGTCATGTTATTGGACTCTCGAACAGAAGCAAATACACGAAATAGCTTCCCATATGCTCGATATTTCTGAAAAGCAGCATATTATGGAGAAATTACGCTCAAGCAAGGGACCAGCCATTATAGCCACAGACGGCTCGCACATACCACCAATTCTGTCTACAGACAAACCTATAAATTCGGGTGCTGCGACATTATGTACCATGGACATAAAGGCGGAGGAAACAATGGAGGATAATTGTTGGCTCTATCGGCCTAGCATACCACTTTTCGCAAGAGCCACCAGATTGCCAGACCAAATAGGCACAACCCCGACGGACATCGCGCATGGTGAAGGTATAGCGTTATGTTTAGGCCTGGAAATGATGAAGTTGTCCGGAAATAAAGTGATAGTCATGGATAGCGCAGCGGTAAGAGACACAGCGTTAAACCTGCGACGGCGACAGCTAAACCAGGGCAGTGATAGAGTATACATTCGCAAAATGATTGCAGGATTAAGTAAATGCATTTGTAGTAGGATAGAATCAAGCCTGACGAGGCAGCAAAGGCAGGGTAAGCATGAATCTAGGAAGCTTCAACGATTACTCAAATTAGGCAGGAAATGGATAGCACCGAAGCTGGATGAGGAGGGCATTGTCAGTCACACGTGGAAACCATCCTATTTCGATGAAGACGAGTCGGTGCCGATTTGGAAGGTTGATTCTCATCAACTAAATTCGGAGGGCACCAAGATAAAAAACGTACAACGCTACGCAAATCTCACCCCCAATTTTTTTCTTTTGCACTGCAATCATGTAGCTGATAGATGTGCCGAATTATTCACAAAGCCTTTTACGAGTAGCTCGGTTACAGCAGACACAATACAGCTCCCCTCCTCAAATTTGCGGTTTTTTGTCACTTGGGATGGTTTCAACATTGATAGACACATCTCCGATTTTATCCACGAAAAACTCCAAGATGAACGGATCAAGAGACTTAAACAAAGAGCAACGCAAGGCTTACCTTGGAGGATCATACCGACGTCGATACACTCATGGAAAGAAATTAAAAGTATGAAAGGCTATTTCCGCTCCTTATCCGGATTTACAAAAACACATTCACGTAGTATATACAAGTCGGTGGCATATAAGAAAGGATGGATAGAAGAGACAAGAAAGGATGGTGATTCGGAAAATACCACAGTACCGACAGGGAAACCCACTAAAACGAGTGAGGAATGGACCAAAGCTTTGACTTCATGCAAATGGTGCTCAAACCCGGGACAGGTAAAGGGAAATCGCTACCATACATTACTGCATTGTCAACATGAACACTTAATGTCGTTTCGCAGTAATATGCATAAACTTTTGGAACAGCAGTTAAAGGAGCTTGTTACTACCATAAGTGAAACCCAAAATATCATAGAGACAAACAAATTTCTATGCAGCATAGAAACCACACTATATTCATTGCATGGATTGGCCAAAGATAAGGAAGCATCACACTTGACATATAGGGATAGAGACACCTGGTGCGTTGAAGAGGGTTGTTCAATGAAGGAACTACTAACGGGAAACGTGCCAATATATGCTCACATATTCGGAATGATACCAGTATCGGAACTAACTTGGAATAATGATAAGGAACTAAATCAGGCTCATTGCATCGCATTAGGTGTAATTCCTAAAAAAGTCGAGGATAATATCAAGATTCTAGGACAGAACTTATCCAAGCACTATAAGGATAAAGACGAACGGAAAAGGATTAGAGGGGTCTATTGGAAATTATGGAATAAAGTAAAAGAAATACAGAAGGCGGGGCTGGTAGGCTTGCACATGATTATAGGATGTATAAGCACGGACATGGAGAAAGACCTAAGAAAGAAGCATGGTATAGACATACATTATGGCAGGGCGGCGAGCAAAGTAACGGAAGCGAAGGAGGATAAGGGAATAACATCAATCTTACGGAAACGAGATAGGTTCACTGAAGCGGATTTCAGGATTACCGGGCGGTTGAAGAAACGCGTCCGTTTTAGCTTTACCAAGATATCAACAAAAACATGTGTAGGCATCTCATGTAGCCCAGATTTATCCATTAATCAGTGGGCGTCATCAGCATTTTCAGCCAACAAAATAGAACAAAAAGCCAAACATTGTGCAAGATGTTCTAAGCATCAAACAGCATTAAAGAAGAGTATACTGGTACTTCAACAGTGTAAAGTATGTCCTGATAAGGAAAAAGTAAACAACCTAATCGAGTATATGGACGATCATAGGAGCAGCATTAACTATAAAACAGCCTTCCAGCATATACAGAGCAACAGCAAACTGGAAAGTAACCATGGACCTAAGAAGCGTATCATTGGTGAAAAGAAATGCAAAAGAGGCCTGTCGGACCCACAAAAGCTGCTCGTAACTACTTTAGGAAAAAGTATTCAGCTGCATTCTAACAATAAGGACAATAATTTGAAGAGAATTTCGGATGCCCAAGACACGCTCGAAAAGGTTTCAAAGAAAGCAAAGCAATTTCTCAAAGACGATCAAAAGCTAAACATTGATATTATCAACGAATATACGAAGGAAAAATCGTACAATCAGAAACACATCACGATAAAATCAACCGACGGTCGTCCGCCAATACGGGAGAAGGTGTGGGCGTCATCTAGTCAACAAAAGAAATTGAGAAACGATATGATGACAACTCGCAAGAAATGGGAGTATATGGAGGGAAGAATTTTGAACATGGCATTACAAAAATTGCGATTCGATGCACCAAAAGGGGTACATATAGCCAGCGCAGACGCGGCAACCGATATGACTAGCTGGAGTAACAATGAGGCGGCCTGGAAAATATTTTCACGCAGTTTTAGAGATGTTCAGGTGTGTGCAAGAAAACCTCATGGAACATATCTGATTCCGATGTTTACAGGGGACACGCGAAAAGGTCATTGGTACCTAGTTGTCATTAATAAGCAGCAAAAAAGCTGTAGGGGATGGGTCATAGATTCTCTAAATTGGGACCACACCAAGGATGCAACCATAGGGATTATAGGTAAAGCTTTTTCGAAATCGAGAATGAAATGTAAATGGATGAAGATAAGAACATGGCCACAAACGGAGGCAGAATGCGGGTCTAGAGTCATAGGAGGTATGTTGAGTATCTGCAATAAGATTGCTCGAGGAGGTAGTGTCGAACACGGCATAGATGCAGCGATAAAAGGACTTGCGGTGGGAACAAGTAGCATGTCTTATGACGCAGATATGCTTCGAAAACAGGCGGCAGAACTTCTGAACCATTCGGAAGAAGTACGGGCATTCAATGAAGAAAGAAATAGAGCAATCCGTAGACTTTTCAAACAAAGCAATCCAAATGGAAATTCGAAGGAATCAGAGGACAATATCATATGTATCGAATGATTACGTAAAGAGGGATAATCCAGTTACTACCCAATCGAATTGTGGACACGGGGACACACCCTCCCTTTTTTTTTTTTTTTTTAATTTTTTCATCGGTTGTCGAAGTCTGTTTGGGTGAGTTCCGTATTGTATGTATGTGTTCGTTCGGGTTTGAAGATATCCTGTTGGCCAATTTGGGGTTAGGTAGTAGTGATTCCGGTGGTTGTGCGTGCACATTTACACCCAAGAATTTTTCTCTGTACCTACATTGAACTAATTTCCGACACCCCAAATAAGTAAGTATGTGAAACGTCAGGTTCCGTTATAATACGATGCTGATTTAAAACACGTTAAAATAAAACATACCACAACAACAACATAAGTTTTCATCAATACAGATGCAAACTTTACATCGGTCTTTGGGAAATTGTGAACCGACTATTTGTATCAATAGAATGAGTCTCTTCAGGTAACTTTCAATGATACCTCGAATTCAATACAAA
>Ga0209092_10001332_pt1 | contig 24311 bp, 26 predicted proteins | sample FraStrMetagenome_FD_187446 | JGI IMG/M metagenome (GOLD analysis project Ga0209092, IMG submission 187446) | Marine eukaryotic phytoplankton communities from Arctic Ocean - Fram Strait ARC3M Metagenome (SPAdes) (version 2) | ecosystem: Environmental > Aquatic > Marine > Oceanic | place: Fram... | reverse complement strand
CTAGTCTTCTATTCCATTTGTCATCATCAATTTTTTCTATTGATTTTGGCTGTACTAGTGGTGGTGTTCCGCAACATTGGTTTGTTATTTTTATGTAAGCTATTTCTGTAGGATGAACATAGTTTAGGGGTAGCAACATGTGGCCTGCGGAGTCCACCGTGATGTTTTCTATTTCCTTGCAAGCTCTTAGGTCATCTTTCATTTTTTGAGTCACCTCATAGCTCATTCTTGGCAATGGCATGCCAGGAGTGTACTCTTCAGGCAGTCCATATCTTTGTTTAAATAGATCTATACTAGCTGTTTTAAACAAATTATTTAACTGGTCAATAGAATAAGCTGTTCCTGACTGCTCTTTATTGGCTATAAAGTCAATAAATAGTTTTATTTCGTTTACGTTAATCATTTTATTTGTAATTAAAAAACTTTTTACCCCCTATTCTTACTGCTATGCAATATGTTGCAGCCCACAAAAAGGCAACTAGATAAGCAATAGGGTAAATATACCAATATTTATTTGCAAATTTTCTTACATCTTTATGCATATACCACCAAAACAAAAAGTCAGCTACGAACCTATCCACTTCTTCACCTCCTTTGTCATACATTTCATCGTGCTTATTACAGCTTGATAAAAATATAAAGTTTGGTGGATTTATCCAACTTCCTTCTCCTCCACAACCATTCATAATTAGTCTATTTTAAAGTTATCAGGATATTTATCGTTTACATATTTTTTTATATCTCCCATAATTTCAAAGTGTAGGGCTGATAAGGATCCAGAAACTTTTAGATTTATTATTTCATAATACGCACTATTCCAATACCCTTCCCCTAGATATTGTCTAACTACAGATGTCTTTCTGCTGTATTCTTCAGCTTCTTCGGAAGAAATACTACCTGATGTTACCATGTTGATAATTTTAGCACTGATTAGGTGTTTGTATTTTCTGCCTTCCTCCTCATTTATTTCATACTTAATAGCTACCCATCCGTCACCAAAATCAGGGTCTAGGTAAAATGACGCAAAGCCATCTAAAGAATTATAATACTCTTCTATTTCTGTTTTTTGATCTTCAGTTATATTGGCCACAATTAACACCTCGCTCTCCGTGTGTATAATTGACTGAACATCATATTTATGCATCAAATGAAAATTAAACTGTTTTTGATATGCCTTAATATTTATTGGTAAACTAAATTTCATCTTTTAAAAGTCTTATTTTATCACATCTATTGTTTTTATAATTTTTACAAGTTTGTGGTCTGTCATCATAGACTGAGCACATCATTGTTTTTCTATCTAATAAGTTGCAGTATCCATCATCAGACTTTTTCATCTCTGCATAATTTTCGCTATAAATTTTTTCTAACTCTTTTTCTAAAACCCCTTTGAATTGAGGGCTTTTTTCCAAAAACAAATCAATGTTTTTTACAAATTCTTTTTTTACTTCAGGCTTTAGATTTTCATACTCAATTTTACTAATTTGAATTGAAAGCTTGCAGCATCCTGAATTTATGCATTTAAGACAATCAATCATTATTGTTTATTGTATATCCGTATGCTCTTCTATTAGTAAGGTCTACATTGTCTCCTCTTGTATTCATTCTAAATCTTATTTCATCTCCATCTTCTAAAGCATCAAATAAGAAAGTGCCTTGTAATGATTGGTCACTGTTTTTTTGGACTCTATCTCTTAATGCTTGAAAATCACTTGTAAATTGTGTTCCTGCACCTACAAAAACTGGTATTCCATTTGGGGGAGTTATTGTTCTGTTTGTTATTGGTATTAAGCTAATTGTAAAGTCTATTTCTTCGTTTTGATCTCCATTAACATTTATTGCAAAGTAAAAAGTATAGTCTCCGTCTCTATCAATATTTAGGGAAACCCCTGGTATGTCGGTTAAAACAGTGGAGTTAAAATTGTTTAGTGCGGCATCTACTGCTACTACAACCTTACTATATCTTACATCATTTTTAAATCCTTTTGCCCCATTTTCGTCAGTTCCGTAGTTTTTATTATTTCCTGGAGATGTTTCATCTCCGACTAATTGCAAGTCTCCCGAATCGCTTTCTACACTGTTTTTTTGAGCAGTAATGTCTCTTTTATTTGTAAAGAGGTCTGTAAGAGCCACTCCTATATCTGTAATTTCTTGAGCGTTATCTGAAACGCCCTGAGTGTTAGATGCTATATCCTCTAATTGTGCTTGAGTAGCAAACTTATTTGTAGTTGTAGTATCGTCAACCTCGTCAGCATTAGGAAATGATAATACCGGGTTTTCTGGGTCAGTATTATCAACTCCGTCTCCAGTAACAGTTTCAACACCCCCTAGGCTATTATTCAATGTTTCTAGGGCATCAGAAATAGTCCTTCCTGTTACGTTTGAACTATTTATTGTATTATCACTATTTATAGTTTCTGTAGCATTAGTGTCAATAATTATTACACCTTGAGTAAAGTTACTTTTAACAATGTACCCAATTGGATTAAATATTCCTGTAGTTATGTTTGATAAGCTGTTAAAAGTTCCATTTGTTGATAAGTAAACAGTCTCTCCTACAGAAAATAAGGATGTATCTATATTTTCTATAATTCCGCTTTTTAGAACCTCTATAACACTTCCACTGCTGCCGTTGCTTAATGCAATTCCTACAGGCTTATCAGCAAAGTTTACAGTATTGTCTGCTAATCCTACTATAGGATTCCCCGTTACTAAGTTTCTATCTACTGCATAAACTAAGTTTCCTTTAACCACTGACTGATTTAATTGAGCCTTATAAGATATGCTTTGAGACTTATCTACAATTCCCTCGTCCTTTGTGTCGTAAACATTTTTAAACATATCTCCACCTACAGGGAAAGGTATATCTCCTGAGCCTTCTAATGTCTGGCCATCTACTGTTTTTAAAGGTCTTTTACTTTGTATTCCTACTGTCGTTTCATCGCCAGTATTAGTTCCGCTTTGATTGTTTAAATTAGTTTTTTCCGAGTCAGTAAAAGCGTTTGTGTCTGGGTTGCTTTCATATTTAGTTTTTATCGTTGCTGGTGTCTCGGCAGTAGATTGTCCTTGTTGCAATTCCCATTGCGAATCGTTGTTATCCCAAATATATTTTTCAACTGGCTGGCCTACTCCTGTGTCTACGTAGGCGTAAGAACCGACTGGAGCAGTAGGGTATGCACTTTGTAAAGAGGCCAAGCTTGTAAACTCACCAACAAACTTAGAACTTTCCACGCTTGCCAACTTTGATTTTTCAGCATCCGTAAAAGGATTTGTGTCAGGGTTGTTTTCGTACTTAGTTTTTATACTTGCATCAGTTTCGTCTCCTGTATTAATTCCGGACTGATCTCCAATAGTACTTATTTCGCTAGGGGTAATTGTCCTAGTATTACCTTCCAATACTTCTCCTGCATTTGTTCCAAAATTTTTGTTAAATGCTGTGTTTTCTGAAAAGTTGTCTTTTTTATTATTTAAAGCAACTTGTGTTAATGTTGATATTGGCTTGTCTGCATCGGAAGTGTTATCAGCATTAGAAAGTCCTATATCGCTTTTGGTTGTTCCGTGAGGATTTGTTCCGTCATCTAGGTTTAGTTCAGAATGGTTTTGTCCTGATATGTCTGAAATATATCCAGCGTCATTTGTTAGTTCGCTAACATTATCTCCTGGCTGTATAGATGTAGAAATTAAGTTTTTTTCTGATGTGTTTATGAACTTATTAGATGTCGATGTGTCATCAACTTGATCTGCATTAGGAAATGATAATACCGGATTTTGAGGGTCGGTATTGTCAACTCCGTCTCCGTTTACAGAATTTACTCCTGATGCAGATGAAGGTATTTGAGAAGATGGAACTTTTCCTGTAGCATCTAACGATGCGTATCCATTTGGCTGTCCTTTGTCAGATAAATCTTGTTTTAAATTTAATTTATTATCACTATCATCTCTAAGTTCAACTATTGCATCTTGAACATTTGTAGATGAAATATCTCCGTTTGGTGTAAATCCTATTAGAGATGCGATCATATCTAAAAACGTAACAAATACGTTTGATGAAGAAGGGTTGTTGGCGTTTTGTATAGCTTGTAATTGAGCTAAGGTTAAATCATTGTTGGGTACGGTTGTAAGTATTGCTTTTATTTGTTCTACTAGATCTCTTACTGAAGCTTCTTTTGGCTGTAAGTATTCTGTAGGATGAGCTTCTACTATTGGGGCTAATGTAGTGTCTTGTTTTGGCCTTAAACCTACTAATCCTGAAGCATTAGAGTAAACTTCTACAAGGTCTTTTTCGTAGTAGTCTATTTTATTATTAATTTTTAAACCAATACTGTCTCCTGCATCTAATATTTGTATATTAAGGCTCATTATGATCTTATATATGTAATAGTTACCAATCCTTTTCCTCCTGGATTTGCTTTTATTGTTTCAAGTTTCATTGTTTCTCCATCAACAAAAGAATTATTTCCTGTTGGAGAAGAAGTTGTACTGTTTCCAAACGGTGCGTTTGCCGGAATGTCTATTGTTCCATCGTCCATTATTGTTCCTGAATCGTCTTTAGGAACTAATGTTGCATCATCTGTTCCTGATATAGTTTTAGTTACGGCTAAAAATATTCCTGTCACTGTACACGTTGGCATTTTAACAGGTAAAAGGCCTTGCTCTCCTGATTCCCACGATATTGGAACGACTATTTGGGCTTGGTTTATAGAGCTATCTAACTTGTCCAAAGTAATTGCTCCTGGTTCTATTTTGTCGTTTGTTACTGCTTCTGATCCTATTTTATCTTCTGTTACAGCTCCATTGAATATTTTACTTTCTACTATTGATCCGTCTTTTATTGCTGTCTCGTTTACTGCATCTGCTAGTATTTTATCTTTTGTTACAGAATTGCTTGCTAAAAGGTCACTTGTTATTGCATCAAAATCTATTTTTTGGGTTGTTATAGCTTGGTCTTGCACCTTGTTCGTGCTTATGGATAAATCTGCTATTTTTGACTCTGTTACACTTGAATCTGATATTGTTGTTGGATTTCTGTATATTTCTTTCCATACCATTCCGTCTATATCATCCTCTACGTATTGTACCCACAAGACTTCATCATCACTTGCCATGGCAAATGAGTCAGGGTTTATTTTAATGTTTCCAGGAACTAATGAAATGTCTTTTACCGTAACGGTAAATGCACTTTTGTTTCTAATAATTAAAATGTCATTTTTTGCAAAATTACCTTCTATCGTTTCTAAGTCGGTTGTTCCACTTGATCCTATTTCTAATACAGAAAATCTGTCATATCTTTTAAGGTCGTTTATAGATTTTGCTGCAATGTTTTTCGATTGAACTATATGTTGAGACTGAACCCCTCTCATCACCACAACATCTGTTATCTCTATAACATTTCCTGATGAAATATCTCCAACAAGAGCGTTTTCTGTAGGATCCATAAAAAACCTTGCTCCATTTAGGGAGCTTAATATTTTATCTCCTGAGTTACCTCCTGAAATGTTTTCTGTAAACCAAGAGTTGCCTGCTAAGGGTAGATTTACAACAACATTATCCCCGTTTAAAGAGTCTCCAAAACTTGATGGTGCCTGCAAAGAAACTCTATTGTTTATTGCTGTAGCTTTGTAATTTGCTCCTGAAACTGGTATTGTGCTATTTATTTCGTTTGCTACCAATATTGCAGCATCAATCTCTGATGTTCCTAAAGGCAGAATTATTGGATTTGTTATTTGAGGTACGCCTCCTATTGTGAAAATTGCAATTCCATCTTCAGAAGTTAATACGTCAAATTCTAAATATCCTTTTGCACTAATGTCGTATGCTACTGGAGCTTTCGTTAGAGCTTCTCTCTTTAATGTTTCTACTCCAAAAATATTATTGGCTATTCCTGGACTTATGAAGTCTACTCCGTTGTTTTCTGTAATATATAGTAGTCCTATACCGTTTCCAAAATCACCTATGCTTGTTGCCATTATTTATGCGTTTATTGTTACTGAAATGCTTATCTTATCAAACTCTTTTCTTAATGAGTATCCTGAAGGAGGGTATGCCTCGTTATATCTTTGTATGTCAAAATATATTCTATCTGTTGCTATATCAACTCCTTTTATATTAACGTCTACAGTCCTTGATGCCCCTTGATAATTAAGACCTTCAAAAGAAACTCTTTGGAATTTAACTATTGTGTTAATTATTTTAAACTGTGGCTTTACAAGTTTTCCTTGATTGTCATTAAAATAATCAGAAAGAAAAAAGCTGTTAGAAAACTTTTCCCATGTTGATGGTGTCTCTATGTTTATGGTTGGTTCTGTTAAACTTAAACCTTCTGTTGTAGACCATCCGCTTCTCCATGTAGCTACAGGTGCTCCCGATGCTTGATTTAATTGAATATCAATTATTCCAGAAAAAATATTAGGAGGAGTAAAGTCTTGATTTACTGCAATATCAAACTCCTTGTTGTATCCGCTTGTTGATGTGCTTATTTCAACGCTGCCGTCTGAGCTTATAATATTTGTTTCTGTTAAAATATTTAGTTTTTCAAAAAGGCTTTGGCTAAAACAAACTGTAAATGTTGTTGTTTCTCCGACTACACTTGAAGTTACTGTAATTGCATTATTGATGTTGCAAGCTTCTACTACATAAGTACCGTTTATACCTCCACCACCTCCTCCTGAAGCTGTTATTATTTGAGGTTCGGTGCTGTCTGAGCATTGGCAATCAGGTTGAGATCCTGTAAATGTTAGTACGTCTTGATAATATTTTTCTGCTTGATCGAAATTGCCACAAGAAATATTTGAGGTGTACATAAAAGCAGCAGCTAAAGAAGGAGCTAATTGATCTTTATATATAAGATCTGCATTTACCGTGTCTGTACCTAAAGCTTTGTAATACCTGTCTACTAATGCTCTCATGTTACATTGTAGATTACAAATATTTATATCATCTTTAATATTTCTTTCAGTGTTTCCTGAAACAGTAACATCTACTATTAGATTGTCAGGATATGTTAGCTCTAAAACATTTATTACTTTACTTGTCCAGGTTTTTGTGGCTATTTTATTTTCGTCTTTAGAGTAAATGTTTGATTTTGTTGCTACTACTTGATCTGGCCATTCTACAGGGTCTAATCCATTTGGAGGGTAAACCGTATGCGTTCTATTTGATGCTGTTACTTCTTGTGGATATGAAGTGTTGTCTGTACTTGTAAGTTTTGCATTAATTAAATCAACTGTTATGTCAATGTCTAAATTAATATTTTCATAACAAAACTTATAAGTAAAGCTAGATTCATAATCTCCTGGTTGTACAGCTCCAGAAACCCTTATTGTATAAGTGACAATATAATTTCCTTGTAAAACTTCAGCGTTTGAGTCTGTAGGTAACAATATTGTGTCTATGTAGTCTTGAACGTCTACATCTATATCAAATAGTGGAAGGGTTGTGTCTTGTATAATATTCCCGTTTGGGTCTATTATTTTTAGGGCTCCTACCACATCAGATGTTGCTATTCCTTCGGATGAGTAGTCGGTAGTATCTTGTATTCTAAAGTTCTGTGGGGTATTGTTAAGTTGAAACCTAGTTTCTAAAGAGATTTTATTTTGAATGGCCATTTTTCACTTTTTAAGAAGATTTTCTTTTTTGTAAAGATATAAAAAAAACCAAAGCATTTTCACACTTTGGTTTTTTTATAGGTAATTAAAAAGTTTTTTTACTCTTTATTTTTTTTGAGCTGTAGCTTTTTTAGATTTCTCTCCATCTTCAATACCAGCCACTTGAAGTGTAAGTTTAAGTTTCTCAATTTCAGTCCTTAGCTTTTCAGTTTCGGCTTTATGTATTGCTTCAGCGTTTGACTGAGACTTTTTGTCTGGCTGAACCTGACCTGTTAGAAGCTCCATTACTTTTCCGTAAGTATCTTCTTCGTCTACGTTCTTAAACCATGATATTAAAGCTTCTACTTCATCTTCACTTTTTCTAACTGTTGCAAGTGAATGTGTTTTATTGGTTTCTTTATTTGACAAAATCCATCTTCCTTTGTCACATCTAATAATGCCAGATTCAATGGCACTTTGTAAATTAGATTTCATGGTAACATCTTTACCTAAACCTACACTAGACAAGAATTTGTTAGGGTTGTATTTGCACATTTGCTCAATACCAACCTGAACTTCTTCTAAGCTTAGAATATCTACATTTCCTACTCTTAGTGATTTTGCAATGACTCTTAATTTATCCTCTGGCAATCTATCATCTTCATCATAGATTAATTTCTTCATTTTTGCAATTCCTGCTTCAGAAGCAACTTTCTCTTTAGCTTCAGCTTTTTTATCCTCCATGTAAAATAAAGGCCTTTTAGATCCTGATCCGTTTTTATTCTTAGCTCTCCTTGGATGGTTTAACATAAAGATTATCAGGTCTTTATCTTGAGTGTTAACCGTTAAATCTCCTCTAGGAGAGAATGTAATTGAAGGTGGTAAGTACTCTATTAAAACAGTTCCTAACTTTGTTTGGTTGTTTTTTTTAGACTTGTAGTATAAGAACTCTGAAACATTTCCGTGGTCATCAGATGTTGAGTATGCATTTGGTGTTGCCCAACTTCTTGGCTTCTTATTCTTGCCGTCATAAATAGAGTTTACTAATCTAAATACTACTTGATGCTTGTTGGTTACTAATTCTAGTTCTTTTTTGAAAATTTTTTCTATTCCTTTAGAGATATTATCTCCATCCTTTTGTAACATATTTTATGTTTTAAGATATTAATAAGGGAGCTTCTTGTGAAGCTCCCTATGATTATTGTTTTTCTAAGATCAAGGTCTTAAAAGAACCATTTGGTTTCCAACCATGTTATGAGAGCCAATGTGAGATCTTAAATAAAGATTCTTGCTGTCATTTTGGGTGACTTTGTTTCCGTTACCTGCTCCTGAAACATCCCAAACTTCAGAAAACCTGTTATAGCTTCCTAATTGCTTGTATCTCATTCCGATTGTAGGTAATTTTTCTGACTTAGCATTAGAGTCAAGAGCTTTGTTCATTCCTAATGGGATAAACATACCTTGAGAAGAATAGTCGTAACCAGTCGCTCCGTATGTTTTTTGATTAGAAAAAGAACCGAATCTCTTAAATCCGTATCTTCTACCAGATTTGTTTAACATTTCGAAACCAATGTCAACTCTTTTTTTACCTCCAGTAATATCTGAAGTGAAAGAAATGTTAGTTTCTTTATTGTAATCAACAAAAGTATCGTCTAATTCATCGTGAATATCAATACCCAAGAAAGCACAATAGTACTCTGGTGCAACTTCTTTGTCTGCAATCTTGTTGATTTCGTTAAACTTAGCAACTGTAAACGAACCTGGAGTGTAGTTAACAGTGTTTCCATTGTTCTCCATGTAAGTGTAAGTACCTTCAGTGGTTCTTAACTGCTTACCCGTATCAGGATCAACTGTGTTCGGGTTGTCATTTCGAGTTCCGAATAAACAAGCCCCTTCCATTGAAAGTGCTAATCTATATTCAGCGTCCTCTTGACCTTTCACATAGTATCCTGTAATTTTCTCACCGTTCTCTCCAGCGTAAGAAACTTCATCAAACCAATTTCCATCAGTCATGTTTGTTCCTGTAACGCTTAAAGTTTCCTTGATGATTTGCATATCATTTTCGTACTTTCTTGTTCCGGAAAATCTACCATCTGGCTGATTAGTTCCTTCATCAAAAGAGTTTGTTGTGATTGCTAATTCATCTGCTGCTGTCACTTGAGCTACTGCTGAAACGTCAAATGGTGAAACTGTAACAACTGGGGCTGTAGGTGTAGAAACATCAATGTCTTTAACAAATGCTCTAACTCCATTTTGTAACAACAAGTGATCTCTCTCTCTCAAGTAGAATCTATTCTGGCCATCTAATGAGGCTGGTGCTACTGTAAAAGTAGTGTCTGCTCCTGCTGCACCTACTACGATTGGTGCTACTGCTCCAACTGTTTCATGAATCCAATCATCTTCATAGTGTCTAAAAGTTTCGTTCATAGAAGGAACTTTAAACCCTAAAGATGTTAGCATTTTAAAGTAATCTGCTTTTTGATTACCGTGTGACTTCATTAAGCTAGACCATACTTCTGGCTTTAAGATGTCAAATGATGTTGCAATGTCGTGCGTATAAACTGCTTGCACTGCGGTGTTACCTGCTGGCATAATTATATGTATTTAGTTAAACATTTTTTTTAAATTTAACCAATCAATCCTTTTTTATTGCGACCAAATTTTATTCATTGCTTCTTCTGCTGACGGCAATTCTTTCGATTGCTGAGGCATTTTATCTCCTCTTGCTATAACAGAAGGGTTGTGAGTTTCTTTGAACCATTCTTCGTTTTTTGAGTTAGCAATTTGATTGCCATAAGCTTTTAAGATTTTATCAAAATTATCTGTTATGAATTTCATCTCTATCATTTCTCTTGCTAACTCTGGAGCCTCTTCTGCTGAAGCTCCTGATTGATAAAGACCTTCAAGGGCTTGTGAAACCAATGTCTCAACTTCTTTAGCATCATTGCCAAAGTCATACTGAAACAATTTACCACCTCCAATATCAATTCTTACACCTTTTTCTTTAAAGGTTTGTACTGTTTTTTCAACATTTGACTCCCACTTATCCATTCTTTTTGTCTCTTCAGCATTAAAAGCTTCTTGTTCTTGCTTTTGAGACTCTGAATTTTTAGTGTTCCACTCTTCTTCAGATAGTCCTGAACCTTTTCCAGGGGTGTCATCTGCCTGAAGTGCTCTTATGGCATCTCCAGCTTTTTTAGAGTCAATTATTGCTTTAGTGTTGTTTGATCCGTCCTCGTCATCAGCAAGGTCGTAAGTTTCCTGAATATGTTCTCTGGCCTGAGCTTCAGTTATCTTATACTCCATTACTAATGCTGTAGATAGTTTTTCTACAGGACTCATCTCGTCCACTTTTGCACCTTGAACCCTCATAAAATCTGCTACTGTACCTCCGTTATTAACATAGTCGTTAAGTTTTTGAACGGCTTCGTTTGCAAATTTAGGTTCTTGAGCTTTTTCAAGCTCCTCAATTAAAGAGTTTTGTTTATCAATGTACCCTGATAAATCTTCTTCACTTTCAAAATCTCCATTTAGTATCTCACCAAAATTTAACGAGTTTTGATTTGTTTCAGATTTTTCATCAATAGATTGATCCTTGCTCTTTTCTTCTTCAGGAATTACGTCAATAATTCTTGAACCTTCAGATGCTACAGTATCTTGCTCTTTTGTTTCATCAGTTTCAGTCTCTTGCTTTTCTCCCTCTTCTTGCGTCTCACTAGAAGTTTCTTGGGTTTGAGCTGTTGTTTCTGTCACTTCTGAAGCTTGAACTTCTTCTGTAGCTTGCTGTTCGGTAGATTCTTGAGATTCAGCCTCGCCTGACGATACTGATATTGCATCGTGTATTGACATTGCTGAGTGATCTTCATTTCCTTCCATAGCAAATATTTTTTTATTTATAGTTTATAATAGACAAACTTATTAAATATATTTTAATAATTTATCCTTTTAACAAATCTTCTTTTATTTTATTGTTAGACTTGTTATCGTCTTGCTCTCTTATTATGTCTCCTTTTTTCTCGTATTCTTGAACATCAAAGTAGGCTTTTGTTGCCATTTCATCTTTTTTGTTTTCGGAGTTTGCTTTTGCCTCGACAACTCTTCCTTCAGTAGCTCTTGCCTGTTGGTCTTGTATTGCTTGAGACTGTGCTTGAACTGCTTCTTGTTGTCTTTGAGCTTCTAATTTTTCGTATTCTTTTTCTTTGTATGCTAAGTATAGTTGTGCTTGTTTTAAGCTGCCTCCTTCAATTATGTTTTCAATTTTCATAATATCTGAAAGTCGGATTGTGCCTTTTGCATAATACTCGTTAGCTTTTTGCATTATTGCATTTTTCTCTTTTGCTCCTGGTTTCATTTTTAATGTTATACCGTATTGAGAGTGAGATATTGGACTTCCTGATTTGAAAACCTCTAATATTGCTGACCCTACGACATTCATGTAGGGTTTGTAATCTGTGTACCTTATAATGTTTTGTATTCTGAAGGAAAGATTAGAGGCTGTTGCCTCTTTTACGGTTTTATATGCGAAATACATTTGATAGAGAACTTTGTTGGTACTCTCTGCTGCCATTTGTGAAGTTTGAACCAATGCGTTTGGTGATGGAGCTGAAGCATCTACAATTTCGTTAATACCTGTGATATTTCGAATCATTTGTATATTAAAGTCAATGGTACTCATTTGCTCTTGTAGGTATGATCCTACTCCTCCAGGAAGGTCATATACGGGTCTTCCTGCGTTTGGATTTACTACTTGATTGTGATGGGTTGTTGCACTATATAGTAAATCACCTGTTTCTCTTTTTATTTGAAGTACTTGTTTTGGTGTGAGTTGGTTTCTGCCATCAAAGACATTGCTTATTGCATCTATGTCAATGGCCATTCCTGGGGGTTGTGCTTTTGCTAGTGCGTTTTGGAAATTTAACCAAGCTAGGTTTATTCCGTCTTCGTGAGGTATGATTTGTTCCAACATTGATTTGTCAGAAAGCTTGTATATCGAATAGGGAAGTCTTACTGTCTTTTTTGTTGGTCTGATTATATCTTCATCTTCACCGAAATTAAAAACGTAGTTTGTTCCAACAATCCATTTGCATCGGTAAACCATTTGTTTTTGCCCTACCAATATCTCTCTTTTCCCGTTTGATTTTTTCTTGTAGTTAAAGTCTACATTATTGTAGTGGACTTTGCCTCTTTTGTCTGTCCTTTTTTCTTGTTTAATTGTATCATTGGTCATCCAACAAATATCTAGGACTTCTATATCTTCATTTCCGTGTTTTTCGTAAAAGCCATTAACGGTATTATCATAGCTGTAATCGTAATTACTTTTTCCGGATGATATTATTTCTTCTATTTGTTCTATTGTGAGGTCTTCTCCTGCAAAAGTTCTAATTTGATTAGGAGTGTAGTACATTATTTCTCCAGCATAATCAATGTTGTCATATTTTTTGTGATTAGAATATCTTACTACTAAGTTTTCTACATCTACAAATCTAGTTTTTGCTTTTCCTGAAGCTACATCGGTATAATCTTTTACAGCAATCATTGCTGTGTCGAATATGTTTTCGTAAAGTCTTTGTTTTATTATTTCCCAATCAGAAATATTAAATGAGTCTTGTAATAATAACTCTATTCCCATTTCCCATTGCAGTTTGAAGCTCCCTACAGCTTCCATCATATTAAGTTCTTCTACGGTGCTAGGTATTACTGATTGTGCTTGGTCAAATTGCACTCCTGCATTAATAAGTTCTTGAAATGGTTGTAATGCTCTGTCTAGTTCTGCTTTAGCCCAAAGCTTGTTTTTCATTAGCCTCCTCTCTCCTCCTGACATTTCATCTACCGCATCAGCAACTATGTCGTGGTGCATCTCTAAGAATTTGCCAATAACTATACTGCGGAATTTAGGGATTACAGAAATTGGATCAAGACTTAGATCCATAAAAGTCCTTCTTTTTCCAACTTTATCTTTGGGGCAAATAATATCTAAGTATTTTTCTACTGGCTGTCTTCCTTCAGCATATAGTTTTAAAATTGAAATGTCTCGCTGTTTAGATCCTCCTATATTTCCTTGGCTTCTTTTATGTAAAGAGTATGCTGCCTTGGCAAAATCCCTGCAATATTTAGGTTGTTTTTTTAATGCTGGATCTATATTGTCGTTAGGAAAAGTATTATTTCCTTTTGAGTAGTTGGTCTTTGACATTTATGATTATTTTATTTCAAAAGTAAAAAAAAAATTCGTATGAACGTATTATATTGTTCTGTAATCCATGAAATCGGATATTCCCATGCCTACCTCTTCAGATTTTTTACTGCTATATGTATTTTGTTCATCTTTCATAGATAAAAATATCATTCCCCCTGCTGCAAATAAATCGTAGTCTCCCATTTTTTCACCAATAGCTTGCAATTGTTCTAATAAGTCATCGTGATAAATTCTGTATCCATGGAGTTTTGTGTACAGTTGGTAAGCTCTAAATATATCTTCTACTTCTTGTTGTCCTGTATTAAATCCAGGTTTCTTTTTGAATTTGCCATTAGTTCTATCTATTGCATAAAACAAGTATCCTTCATAGCCTCTTCTTTCAAAATGATCCCATATTGCTGGCACGTTAATCTCTGGAACCATCATTGATCCGTAGTAAACGCACATCATAAGCATATCTTCACAATATTCATCTACATTCATTGGTTTATGTAGGTATGTAGCTACAAACCTGTGAGTTTCCCAATCTTCTATAGGTCTTGAGTCTGGATCAATAGCGGTATCTCTTTTCATAAACGTGGCACCACCACCAAGAGATTTCTTACCACTTTCTGTAGTTTTAAATTTAAAAGTATCCCCTCCCGACCTAAACAAGTCTGCGTTTCCTGGTATTTTTTTACCTCTAAATATTCTTGAGCTGTTTGCTTGTTGTGGGTTTGGGAATTGGTAAGAAACTAAAAATCTACCATTGGCTCTAGGGTAGAATACCACCTCGGAGTCTTTTACTCCGTCTTTCCACATAAAGTCACCTCTGACTGCATCATTGTTTTCGAACTGATATTTATCAAGCATATCTTGGATAATTTTCATATCGAAATTATCTTGATCGCTGGCATTTCTAAAACAATCTCTTAGTCTTAGTGGGTATTGTCTAGTGGACTCATTTAGTTTTTCAAAATCTTCGTCTTTTAATGCTTTTTTTCTTTCGTTTAAAAGATATTGTCTTGATTTTTCTTTTAAGGAAACTCCGTATTTGTCAACTTTAAAACCTTCATCGGCTGGAATAAAAAGTGTGTACAGACCTGATGTTGTTCTTCCGTTGTCATCTCTATCGTAGTAATCTGATGTTGTTATTAGCTTTTTAAACTGTTCACCACCGCCTTTAACCATCTCTCCGGAAGTTGAGGTGTATATAGCTTTTCCAATAATAGAATCTAGGAACGTCATACATTCTCTAGCTACTAGATGCCTTTTATAAACGTCTACTGATTTAGTTTTTCCGGCCTCATCAGCATGATACCTTTCTAATCTGGAACCATCATAAGCTCCTTCAGTAGACGATTCGTAATCAATAGTGCTTCCTAGGTCTTCCATTTCATCGGAGCCCATATTTGTACGTGTAATACGCATTGCTGGGGCGTTCATGGATAGTTCTGATTTTGGGTTAGTTGAGCCTTCCCAAACAGGTTTAAAAAAGAAAGGTATTTTTCTCCATCCTGGTATTAGGTGTTTTTGAAATACCATTCCTGCATGCGTATCTGTCATAGACTGAATACCGCCTCTCACCTTTTCTCTTCTTGATATGTATTCGTAATTCCAGCAAGCAGCTTTTGTTGTTGCTCCTTCTCTACGGTGTTTTGGATAAACAAAGCCGTAGCATTTATCATCTTTTTCGCAAAAATCTGAAAATATAAAGAATTTTCTATCTCTATCTCTGTAGTCCGGGAGTCCGTTATTTCTTTTATTTCCTACATTCCAATAGCATAAATAGAAATAAAATATTCCTGGGATAAATGTTGGCTTGCCATTAATGTAGTACCAAACGCCATTGATCCTTCTATGCCATTCTTGTTGGATAAAAGCAATTTCTTCCGCATAATACTCATGGTCTTCTCTAAGTATTTCAGATTTTTCATTATGTGGTATTTTTTTATCTGAATTTAGTTTGTATAGTTTTGCAGGCATTTTTGGCCTTTTAAACATTTGTTTTTCAGGAGGCAGACCATAGCCTATTATTTCTTTAGGGTCAGGAGGTGTTGGTAGGTCTACTTTTATTGGTTTTAAATCAGGATCCTCATTAAACATTATGAATTTGTCGTGAGGCTTGTATTTCTCAGTCGTTTGATGCTTGGGCATAGTCTTCAGGTGTAAGTTTTATATGTTCTGCTTCTTCTCCTGCTATTTCCCATAGCTTGTCATGTAGTCCTTGAGCTACTTCTTGTTGTAAAAAATTTCTGGCCGTTTCATCAAGCCTTATTCTCATTTTGTCTTTCTCTAGACTTAGTTGAGCTTTTATTTTTGCTTGTGCATCTTTTTCATCTTCATTGCCAACAAGACCTCTTAGGACTCTTCGGTTTAACTGATAATAAACTTCCTGATCTACAGCCATTCCTGTAATGTCTTTACCTTGCAATCTAAGGTAACGTATAATCATTTCGTTTATAACATCTGACTGGCAATTAAGCATGCTTACAACGCTACTGCTAAATCCGCTTGCATGGTTGGTTCTGAACCCTACATCTTTTGCTGCTTGAATTTTTCTAGTTGTAAGATCGCTAATTTGTGTTACGTATGGAGATTTGCTATCGTAAATAAATACGATGTATTTAAAAACTTTATCTATTGGAGTGGATGCTGATAGATTATTTATAGACTTGGTAAATTCTGGATAATCTAAAAGATTTGGATATGATTCAAAAATATCTGCACCCCTTTTCAGTTTATGAACGGGGTACAGTATTTTGTCAAAGTCTTTAGCTTTAAATTCAGACATTTTTTTACTTTTTGGTCTTTTCTTTTTCTGCTTTAGCTTTAGCTTTAGCTTGCTTTACCATTTCTTTACGTTGAGCTTCAAGCTTGTCTTCTTTGGCTTTTAGCCTAGCTGTTTCAGACTTTTTCACTCTAGCATTTAAAGATTTGTCACAAGAAATACATTTGTATTTATCATCTTCAAGTATTTCTGATACTCTTTTTTTGTTTGCCTTCTCAATGCATATTGCATTTGGAAATTGTTTTCTCAATTTGTTTTTTAGTACAATTGATTCGTTGCTTGACTTTGAATAAAGTAGTGCTATTTTTGCTTTCATGGTTGTATATTAATTTATGTAAATACTTAACAATTCTTTTCTTTGTACTCTGAAGTACTTTTGTTTTAGTGATTGGTGCATTGGATATTCTACAGGAATATCTGATTCCGGAAGGAATATTACCGTATCACCTTTTTTCACATCAACACCTGCATCAGTTTCGGATCCGTAAAAATATTCATCTACAGGATTTCCGACAAAAGCTATTTCCCCCATCAGAGGGTCGTGTTCTTGTCTATTTTTTGGTAATGTATCTAAATACTTTTTTTCTTTGTCTACAGCAAGCTTTATTGGTTTTAAAAGCATCCATCCGTTAAACATTATGTATTTATCGTTTCTTATGCCAAAGAATAAGCTATCTAGTTTGATAAATATGTAGTATTTACCGTCTTTATAAATAGTTTTGTTTTGATTTACGGCTGTATTGATTTGCAGGTAATGAAAAAACACCTTATCTCCCGGCTTAACGGTAATTGGCATTTTAAACTCTAAAGACTCAATGTCTCTTTTGTTAAAATATATGTCTTCAGGAATGTTTCTTACTATTCCATTAGTTTGAGCGTGTTGCTCTTTAGCGAATCCGGGATCAATAATTATTTTGTATCCATTTTCGAAAGCTATTTTTTTATGTCTTAAACAATCTACTTCTACGAGTACATGGTTTTTGGGGATCCTTTTTACCATAATAATGATTTTGGATATGTTGTATTGTTAATTTCTACTGATGTATAAAACCTTTTCATATATTCCATCAGAATCATTGTCATATTTAATTGTTCCTGTTTTGAAATTATGTTCTGTTCTGATTGTTTCTCCTTTGGCATTTTCGCAAAATGTTGCAGCGTTAACATCCTGGACACTAAAAAAGCTCATCTCGTTAACAATATAAACATCTGATACTTCTCCGTCAGAAAAAATAAACTGTCTTGTATCTACACTATTTGAAAATGTTGCTTCTATTGTAACTTGCCTGGAGATTATAGGCAGCTCTAATGTATCAAGTCCAATAATTTCTACCGCTTTATCAATATTGTATTCTACCTGAGAAAATACATTTAAAGAAATTAATAATAAAATTGCTAATGCCGTTTTTTTTAAATTTTTCATGTTATTAGTTTTAGGTTATGTTAATTGGCTTAACTGCTTTTTAACGATTGTAAATATACAAAAAAATCCCTAACATCTATTTTAACGCTAGAGATTTTTTAATTTTTATATCAAGTACTAATACTTTTTATATCTTTTTTTCATTTCTTGAGCTTCCTTTTCCTGGGTTGTAGCTCCTGCATACCTTCTTTGTCCTCCAGCATACTTTTTATCCATCATCTCAACTTCTTTGGATGAGTCTCCTTTAGCTTTAAATTTAGCTTTTCTATAATTTTTACCCCCAATATTTTCAGCTTGATTTTTATTTTTATAAAAAACACCATCTCTTCCGACAACTCCTTTTCCATAGTTTAATATATCGTCAGTTTTAAATTCTATCTTTTTGAATTTTTTCATCTTTTTTTTATCTTCTGGCATGGCTATTGTTTTTTTTATTTAAACAAATGTACGAAATTCAGGGCAAAATAAAACCCTTTGAATCAAAGGGTTTTAGAAGAAAAGCTGCAATTGCAATCAGGATTGAATTGATTACATTGGTAAAGATATAATTATTTTTTACATCTACAGTTTTTTATTTTAATTTATTACCATTTTGTTTTGTCAGCCCAATACGCAGCAGACATTTTTCCTTTGGCAATATTTTTACGATGTCTAGCTTTAAAAGACTTTCTTTTAGATTTCATTCTGTCAGACTCCCCTGCTTTAGGCTTTCCAGCCGTGCTTGCTCCTTGCTCTCCGAACCTAATAGTCTTTGTTTTATCTCCTGATTTAGCAACTACAACATGTGATTTTGTTGAGTGAGATGGCGTTCTTTTTGGACTATTAAATTTTGATACACCTGCCCTAGATAATGCACCGTTTTTTTTGCCAGCTATCAACATTGAACTCGGCTTCTTTTTAGATTTTGAATATGACATAATACATTAATTAAAGTTTATGCAAATATAATGTTTTTAAACAAAGAAAGCCCTCGCATGACCAAGGGCTTTCAACCTAATAACTAAAATAAACCGGAAAGGCTTTTAGAAAGTTCAAATGTAAGTATTTTTTTTAAAAAATCAGCAATTTTAATTTCCCTCCTTAGATTTTATGGCCAACTCTTTAGTTTGGTAGTACGTCTCAACTAAACCTTTACCAATCTCCATCCTCCTATATTGCCATATCTTTCCGTTAGTGTATATGTTATGTTCTGATCGAGAAAAAATACCCGAAATCATATCAGGCTTTATAACAATGTCAGTACCATCAAAATATTTTTTTCGGGAATTTCCCGCATTCCTTTTTTGAGTCTCTAATTCTATATCAGGAATACCACCACCAACAAAAGAATCCTCAAGCCCCTCAGTAAAATACTTAAAACTTATATTCTTATGCTCGGCCTGATAAGCCAAAATGTCCTCGCAGTGCCTCTGATAACTCACACCCCTCTCTACAGCCTGTCTTCTTAACCTGCTCTCTGATAATCTCGATATTTTTATGTTCTTATAAGATCTAGCCAATTTTTATTTTTTTAATTAATCAAGTACTTAACACCACCTAAACAGCATTAAAACGCAGTTTAGCCAAACCGTTACTAATCACAATCTTTACAAACAATTACATCTGTTACCTTACATTTGTAAGTGTTTTTACTTCCGCAGCTTCGACAAACCATAACATCATCCATGTCACAAACCTCAAGAACACTCCCCCGAACAAACTCACAACAACCACCACTAATAATAATCCACTCGTTAGGATTAATAACACTACGCTTAACTACCTTATAAACAGTACCCTTAGTACATCCCCTCAACACAACCAGGTCTCCCCTACGAAAATTTGCCATTTTTACCAGTTTTTCATCTTAAAAAGCCAAATATATGAAATAAATATTAAAAAACCATACGTGTTTTTAATAAATATTACAAGCACTTTGTCTCCACCCCGTGTAACATCCTAACCAACCAAAAATAACCATTTTGAACCAAAACCAATAACAACAAGGTTTACAGCCCATTTTTTGACGCATACGTTGGGTGGGGGTTATATATATACGTACGGGGGTCACATCACAAAAAAGAAATCCATCCTAAGCAACCTACCCCCGTCTAAATAATGGATTCCTTATAAACAATCCTATTTAACATAATGTTAATTATAAGACAAATTTTAGGAAGCTAAAACACTAGGCTACAATGGTTTAGGCCTATAATGGTTATAAACACCCTTTAGGATGCCAATAATACATAGGAAAACAAGAATTGAAGCCGTGAAGCTAAATGGCTGAAACCCTTTGGTAGTAAGGGCTGCGGAGCGATACCACCTTAAAAGGGGACTAATCAACCCCAAAAAACCCCCATTTCCTCTAATATTTTTTTTAACCATCTAAACCCCTTACTACCGTTGGCCTGAAGCTATGTTGAACACCACCAACACCAAAAAATATTTGTTTGGTATTAATAAAGTTTCGTATATTTGTACCGTTGGAAGCACAAAGCGAGCAACACAAACCTAATAACAATATAATATGAAGACAACAGTTTCAAATATGATTAATAGCAACGGTAACGCAGCAGCAAATCAGTTTATCTTAAGAAATAGCAAAGTAGTTGCTTTTCAGTCTTACGAGACTATAATAGCTAAGAGAGAGTACAAAAACGGAGTTGTTACAATAGATAGCAATGCAATGGGGTACAGCAAAACAACTTCTAAGTTTTTATACTTATTTCTTGGTATGAATAGGAAAGAGATAGAGAGAAGTGTTAAAGAAGGGATTATCTTAGTAGAAGAGTTGAACAAGTAAATTTATAATAGCCGATTAAAGCAAATACAAAAACCTAATAATTTTATAACTATGAAAACTTATATTAAAGCAGCAGAGGAAGCAATAATTGAAGCCATTGAAGAAATGAGCAGCGAAGAACAAATGGAAGTTCACAACCAATATTGTGAAAATGTAAATTATATGGATGACCAAATTTTTTACAACGATGAAGAATTTTTTGAAATGTGTTTCAACGGGAAAACGACAGAACTAATTCGAGCAATGGAGTACGGAGACCACCGAACAAGTGACAAATTTGTAAAGTTCAACGGGTACGCAAATTTAGAGAGTTTTAATAATGTTGTTTTAGAGATAGACATTAATTGTATTGCTGACGATATATTAGAAACTGATGCAGCTAATTATTATTCCATAGAACTTGAAGAAGAGGAGGAAGAGGAAGAAGAATAATAATACCGAAATTAGGGGGTGCAAAAAGCCCCTATTTTAAACCTAATAATTAAAACCTAATAATTTAAACCTAAAACTATTACATAATGATAACAACGGAAAATTTAACGGAAGTATTAAACAACCTGACAAAGGAAGAGATAACGGAAGTAATGGAGAGCCAAACCGACTACCTAAGTTTAGAAGTGTTTATATTTAATGCGGGATTTTGTGCAACACTTAACCCAATTGAAGACACAACAAGCGAAGAAGCCGAAGAAATACAAGCCAACGGGAATGTAATTTGTGACAAAGACGATTTTTTGAGATTGGTTGAAGAGTCAGAGACTACAAATAAACACCTTTTAGAACTAATATAAACCGAAGTAACCAAAACAATTTTAAACACCTTAAAACTATCTTAAAATGAGAACAGAGACAATACAAATATACACTTTTAACGAGTTAAGCGAAGACGCAAAGAAAAAAGCAATTGAAAAAGAGAGAGACTCAAGATACAGACATAATGACTTTTCAAAATGGGCAACAGATGACTGTTTTTTGTTAAATCCTGCATACAAAGAGATTGAAAAGATAAACAAAGAGCTACCTGAAAACCTTTTAATCAAAAATACTAGAGAAATATATTTTAGCCTTGACAGAGATAGAAATATAGACATAAGTAAGGCAATGAATGTACAATGCGAAGAAACCTTCTTAAAATGGCTTAAAATTACCGATAGGATGATTAAAGAAGATAACATATACTTTACAATTGGAAAAGACACAATACATTTTGAAGAAAACTATTCAGAAACAAACTTTTCAAACAGAGACTTGAGAATATTAGAAAGAGCAAAAGAAATATTCGAAGACCATTGCGAACAAATACTCAAAGACATTGAATCGTACATTGACGATAGGTTTACTGATGAATGTATCTTAGAAGACCTGGAAAATTACGACTATGATTATACAGAGGACGGAAAAGAATATTACTACTAATCAATTTATAATAACCGATTAATACTTTTAGAAAGATGAAAACATTAACACCATACAAAATAAATAAAGAGCAATTCAGAGACTACGTAGCAAGCAGAATGTTTAACGATGACACGCAAGAAGAAGACGAGAGAGAGTTGATTAATTACGTAGTAGAAAGATTTAAAGCAGAATATTTGTTTCCTCAAAACCTAATAAGATATAAAACTATTCAAAAATGTTTAGAAGAATGGCTAAGAGGACTACCAAGCTGCCTAGGTATTGATTTTTACAACGGGGATATAATTAACATATACAAGGCAATGGAAGTCGGAGAAGTTGGATTCGAAGAGCTCCTAGAGGAAGAGCAAGAATATATGCTTAATAGTTATTGGAAATTTGTTAGCTATTCACTTAATGAAATTTATTTAAAACATAACCAAGCAACAATATTTTAATAATACCCGAAATCGCAAAAACCTAATAACAAATGAAAAATATAATCAAAATACTAAAAAGAAAAAAGAGAAAAGCAATAAAACAAAACAGCTTGCCACAAAATATGCAGCTAATAACATTCGCAACTATTTAAACCTAAAAACTAAAAGACATGAAAAAAACTAATCCAATACTAACAATATTAGACAAAGAAAACAAAAGACTACAAAGACAAAACGAAAGAACAGAGCTATTAATATTCGCACAAAAAACAATGAGCTTTGTACTAATGAGAGACAGCACAACAACACTTAAACAGTGGGCTGATAAAATATCTTGTGTTTATGACGTAGTAGAGAACAAAAAAAACGAATCAATTTACAACCTACTTAAAACCTTAAAAGGAACAGTAACTAAAACAAGAACAGGAGCAATAAGATTAAACTTTTAAATTATACACAATGGACTTATTCGAAAATTACGACCAACAACCAAAAATATTAAGCGACATTCTAAATCAGTACAACCTGGAAAATATGACCTACAAAAACTGTAAAGAAATGCTACAGAAAGTTAATGAAATAGGATACACCTTTGAATACGGGTTAGACGCTCAACCCTTTAACCTAAAAACTAAAGACATGAAGAACTTAAGCGGAGAATACAACAGTACAAACTGTTTTGTAGAGCAAAACGAACTAGAAAACGAAGCAGTAGAATTATTTGGTAAAGAATGGGAAGCGGAGAGTGACCTGATACAAATAATGCAGTTAATAGAGAAGGCAACAAACAACTCAAGACACTACGATATAAGTGTTAACGAGTTTAAAATGGAAGATGACATTGAAGTTAAATTGATTAAGGAAAGAGTAGAGCTTGAAAAATTACAAGAGCAAAACAAAGCTTTAATCGAAAGGCTAAAAGAATGTTTCAAAGCAATGGATGACAGTCTTGATTGGATGGATGAGTTAGGTTTAAATCTAAAAGAATCTAATTGTTATACAGTTCTAGCTTGCGAACTTGCACCAACAGACACACTACTAAGAGAACTAAAAGAAGATGATAGTGAAAGCAGCGAGGCTGTTTATATATGTAAATCAGGAAGCGAAATTTTAAGAGGGGATAAAGAACTTGTTAAGCATATTAGAGACAGAAACACAGACGATGAAAACCAATGCTCTGACGAGTTCCTAATCAATGAAGCCTTAAACCTTAACGAATACTTAGTTATTGATGAGGAAGATGTAAATCTAATGAACGCAATTGACAAGGTAACAATCGACATGATTAACAACCTAGCACATGGAGAGGACGAAGAGCTTAATAAAACTTATGTTATATCTAAATACATTGAAGACGATGTTATTGTAATAGTTAAGATAGAAGAATGGGAAGAAGTTCTCAGGTAATGACTAACAAAGATAAAATAGAGTTTGAAAGCTTAGTATAATAATAACCGCTTAAAACCTTTAACCATGAACATACACGAAGCAATAACAATAATAGGAGAAAAAGCTCCACTGTTAAAACCAGCAGCAGACAAATCAATAAAAAACAAAGACCATCTAATCCAATTTGTTGATGAACTACTCGGTCAATACAACGAACCAAAAAAGGGAGACATTGATAGCAACAAAAAAAGAATGGATCGAATTTTTGGAGAAGATGTTATGCAATGCATCGTTCAATACGCTAACCACATAAACGCATGGGCTGAAATAAAA
>Ga0209092_10001331_pt1 | contig 24332 bp, 19 predicted proteins | sample FraStrMetagenome_FD_187446 | JGI IMG/M metagenome (GOLD analysis project Ga0209092, IMG submission 187446) | Marine eukaryotic phytoplankton communities from Arctic Ocean - Fram Strait ARC3M Metagenome (SPAdes) (version 2) | ecosystem: Environmental > Aquatic > Marine > Oceanic | place: Fram... | reverse complement strand
ACTTCAACCAATCAGTTGTAGATTCACAAGGTCGTGTAATCAACACTTGGGCTGATATCCTTAACCGTTCAAACCTAGGTATGGAAGTAATGCACGAGCGTAACGCTCACAACTTCCCTCTAGATCTAGCAGCTGGTGAGTCTTTACCAGTAGCTCTAGTTGCTCCTGCAGTTGCAGCGTAATTAGCTATCTAGCTATCTAGTTTAAAAAAAAACAGAGAGATTAATTTCTCTCTGTTTTTTTTTTGTTAAAAATCATGGATAAATAGAACGGCGCTTGTTCATTTTAAATAGAAACTTTTAGGTATCGATTGTTTCCTTTTTGTAATACGAGCTTATTTCGTTGATGATCTTTATGATACATGGACACCAGACAAGTGGTTGAGTCGTTCGTGGGGTTTCAGCATCAACATTAAACCTGCTTATTATTTTCGGTTATATTTTTAAGTTCCCCGTTAATAATGATAGTTGGATAATTAATACAAATAATTTTGAAGACATTATAATAACAATAAAAAAATTGTTAAAAATTAAAAGCATTAAGTCCGTTCATGAAATTAGCGATTTAGAAAACGATTTTCTAGATATATTTGTTTAATATCTAACTAACTATATTTATACAATAGTTGTGAATAAATAAAACAATTTATAAAAGAAGTAATAAACAAATACTAATTAGATGATGGTTATTGGTTAAAACTCCATCAATTTGCTGACACAACCGATACTTCTATTTTAGACAATTTAGTGGAAGAACATCGTAAATATTTAGAAGTGTTCGACTAAATCACAAACTTAGCTAATTAATATTCATTAAATTTAATAATTAAAAAATTGTGCAGCCGGTGCATCCATACTAAGGCACATTTGGCTGATGGTATCTAGCACCTACTAACTATGCCATTCGCTTGGGTAAAATATACTCTATAGTGAAGAATACTTAATTTAAGTTACGCAATACCATTTTTTCAACAATTAGTTTTTTCTTGAAACATTTATAAAATAATCCGAAAAAAAAATATATGCATAGAAAAAGGAAAAGAGATTTTAGTCTATATTGCCTAAAGAACTTTATTCAATTTTTTAGTAAGTGCTTAAGTGATGAATAAAGAATTGTTTTATATAGTTGAGTGTGTATAATTTAAAACGATAAAAAAACATGAAAGCTTAACATTAAAAAGTGTTCATATAAAATTTTAAGTTTTAACCCAAAAAAGTTTATGGGTTAAAACCTAAAACTGACCTACTTTACATTGCTTTTACATCCGCAATTGCTTTTTTAAGTAGTTCTTCACCTTCTGGAGATAACTTTTGTGATGTTTTTACATCAGAAAGGAATTGAGGAACTGAACTCTTAAGATAAGATCGTAACTTTGTTGCAAATGATTTAACATCACTTACTGGTACATCATCAAAGAATCCATTAATACCACAATAAATCACAGCAACTTGTTCCTCTACAGGAATAGGAGCATTTTGTGCTTGCTTTAACATTTCTCTTAAACGTTGGCCTCTCGCAAGTTCATTTTGTGTTGCTTGATCTAGATCAGAAGCAAACTGTGAGAAAGCTTCTAGTTCAGCAAATTGAGCTAATTCTAGCTTTAATTTACCGGCTACTTGTTTCATTGCTTTAATTTGAGCAGCAGAACCAACACGAGATACAGAAATACCTACATTAATCGCTGGTCGAATACCAGCATTAAAAAGATCACCTGCTAAGAAAATTTGTCCGTCTGTGATACTAATAACATTTGTTGGAATATAAGCGGATACGTCACCAGCCTGTGTTTCAATAATTGGAAGGGCAGTCATACTTCCGCCACCAAGTGAATCACTTAATTTAGCCGCTCTTTCTAATAAACGCGAATGTAAATAGAAAACATCACCTGGGTAGGCTTCACGACCTGGTGGACGTCTTAGAAGAAGTGACATTTGACGATATGCAGAAGCTTGCTTCGATAAATCATCATAAATAATAAGAGTAGCCTTACCGTTATACATAAAATACTCAGCTAAAGCTGCACCAGTGTATGGGGCAATATATTGCAGAGTTGCTGGATCATCAGCATTTGCTGTAACAATAATAGTGTAAGGCATTGCTCCTTTCTCTTCTAATGTTGTTACTACAGAAGCAACAGATGAAGCTTTTTGACCAACAGCAACATAAACACAAACTACATCTTCACCTTTTTGGTTTAAAATTGTGTCAATTGCTACCGATGATTTACCTGTTTGACGATCACCAATAATTAATTCACGTTGACCTCGACCAATTGGAATCATTGCATCAATAGCTGTAATACCTGTTTGTACAGGCTCACAAACAGACTTACGTGTAATAATACCAGGAGCCATTGATTCTACTAAACGAGAATCTGAAGCAGTAATGTCGCCCTTACCATCAATTGGTCGAGCTAATGCATCCACTACACGTCCTAAGAAAGCATCGCCTACAGGAACCTGAGCAATTTTTCCTGTAGAGCGTACTGAACTTCCTTCAAGAATATCGATACCTGTTCCCATAAGTACAGCACCAACATTATCGTTTTCTAAGTTTAGTGCAATACCTACAGTTTTATCTTCAAACTCTAGAAGTTCACCAGCCATAACCTGTTCTAAACCATATACACGTGCAATACCATCTCCAATTTGAAGAACAGTACCAACGTTATCAATTTGAACTTCTTGATCATAACTTTCAATTTGTTGACGAATAATGTTGCTAATCTCGTCCGGTCTAATGTTGATCATATTTCCGTCTAGTTTACTTTTTTGTTAAAGAGTAGTTTAGTTTTCAAACTAATTAAAAATAATTTAAAGGTAACAAAAGAAAAAGCTAATTTCTCATAGTCAATTTGAATTAAGCACCTAACAGAGTACTAATTTGTCTTAATTGACCGCGAATACTTGTATCAATTAATTTTGAACCAATTTCAACAGTAAAGCCCCCAATTAATTGTGGATCTACTTTTAATGCAAGTTTAATTTGTTTTGCACCTGAAATTACCTTTAATTTTTCTGCAATATTTTGTTGTTGCTGAGCAGAAAGTTGAACGGAAGATGTTACTTTTGCTATAGCAATAGATTCTTGCTTATAAGATAACTCTAAAAATTTCTGTGCAATTTCGTCCAGAACAGCTACACGACTACGGTCAACAAGAAGAAGTAAAAATTTTAATGTATTCGCCCCAATTTGTTCACCTAAAATGTCTTTTAAAACATTTTTTTTCGCTTCTTTAGTAATTAACGGATTACTTAAGAATTTTTTTAAGTCGCTTGAATTAGCTAGAAACTGTGAAACGATATTCATATCATTTGTTGTTTCCTTTAAAGTATCATTTGACGTAGCTAAGTCAAGAAGCGCCTCAGCGTATGGCTCTGCAACTTTACTTACAACAATTGACATAATTTAATCGCTTAATTTAGAAATGTTTCTATCAATAATTTGTTGTTGTAAATTAGAAGTTAATTTACCTTCTAATTGTAATGTAACACGTTTTAGTGCTAACGTAACAACATAATCTGAGATCTGTTTACGAACCTTAGCTTCAATCGTAGTAATTTGCGATTTTGCCGCGGATGTTAAACGCTCAATTTCTTCTTTTCCATCGTTTAAAATCGCATTTTTAACTTGTTGCGCAGTTTTCTCCGCATCAGTTTTAATGGATTCAATTACGATTTGTGCCTGGGCTAGTTGTTTCTCGCTTTCTGCTAGACGATCTACTGCTTGTTGTAATCTTTCTTCAGCTTCTTGGATAGCGCCTAAAATCTTTTGTTGACGCTCAGATAAAGCCGCTGATAAAGCATTACTACCAAGATAGATTATTCCCCCAAGTAAAATTGTAATGTTAACTACATTAGTTTCAAAAATATCTGGGTTAAGACCAATAGCTAGATCAGAAATTTGGGCAGAGAAACTGTTTAAAGTCTGATTTAATAAATCCATTTTTATTTACGGAATAATTACTAACAACGTTTAAAGAACTACTTGCTTACCTAATAATTTTTCTTTAATTAATTGGCTTAATTCATCAACTTGCGTTTCTAATTTTTCTAACGCTAATGATTTCTGTGCTTCTAGTTCTTTATTCGTTTGTTGGATTAAGTTAGCTGCATCATTACGAGCTTGGCTAATTTCAGAGGCAACTATTTCTTTTGCCTCTTTTTCAGATTCAGCAATAACAGATTGTGCATTAACACGCGCTGTCTTTAATTGCTCATCATACTGTTTATACAAATCATCTGCTTTAAGAAGTTTTTCAGACGCATCTGCTAAGTTTGTACTAATAAGCGTCTCACGCTCTTCTAATATTTTTGCTACTGGTTTGTAAAAAATAAAAGTTAATACAACTGTTAGAAGAATAAATTGTATAGCCATTAAGGGCAATGTAGCATTGAAATCAAACAGCCCACCCGCACCTTCAGCCGCAGCAATTATCTGCATTAAAGGCATAAAAATATATTAATTTAATTTTGCTATATAATACTTATCTTACTATTAAATAAATCAATCTAAATTTATTTAAAACCAAGTAAAAAGCATTTAAAAATAGCGCTTAGTAAAAAACTAAGCGCTTAAAGATTTCTAACCTGCAAATGGGTTTGCAAATAGTAGACAAAGAGCAACTACTAGGCCATAAATAGTTAGAGACTCCATGAATGCTAAAGATAAAAGAAGAGTACCACGAATTTTACCTTCTGCTTCTGGTTGACGAGCTAAACCTTCAACGGCCTGTGCAGCAGCAGTACCTTGACCGATACCAGGACCAATTGCAGCTAAACCAATTGCTAAACCAGCAGCAATAACAGAAGCACCAGAGATAATAGGGTTCATAGGAAATTATTTTCTTTTAATAAAAAATTCTACGTTTACGAGATTAGCAAATTTCTTTGAAAGAAATTCGCGAGTAAAAAAAATTACTCAATAGATTCGCCAATATAAGCAGCAGAAAGTGTTGAAAACACTAGAGCTTGTACTGAACTTGCAAAAATACCCAAAACCATAACTGGTAATGGAACGAATAACGGAACTAATAAACATAGAACCGATACTACAATTTCATCAGCTAAGATGTTTCCAAATAAACGGAAACTAAGTGAAAGTGGTTTAGTAAAATCTTCCAAGATATTGATTGGAAGAAAAATTGGAGTTGGCGAAATATATCGCGCAAAAAATCCTAAACCTTTCGCTTTTAAACCACCATAAAAATAACTGATAGATGTTAGTAACGATAACGCTACAGTAGTGTTAATATCATTTGTTGGGGCAGCTAATTCTCCTTCAGGAAGGTGAATTAATTTCCAAGGTACAAGAGCACCTAGCCAGTTTGCTACAAAGATAAATAGGAAAAGAGTACCTACAAAAGGTACCCAAGGACGATATTCGTATTCACCAATTTGGTCTTTTGCAATGCCTGAGACATATTCAAAAACCGATTCAACGAAATTCTGTAATCCTTTTGGAACTTTTTCAAGATTTAAAGTACCAAGAACAGCAATAGTTAAAATTATTGCTATTACAAGCCATGTAACTAATAAAACTTGACCGTGTACTGTTAAACCAGCAAAGTTCCAGTATAAATGCGTACCTACTTCGACAGCAGCTAACGAAAAAAACATAAACAGATTTCTAACTCGTTATGAGTAATGCAAATTTTTTCTTATTGCCTACATAGATTATACCTACTTAGTATAACAACGTACACTTTTATTAAATATGTGAAAAAAAATTAGGTATTTGTCGGACGGCCTAGTAAAATAGCATCAGATAAAGTTGAAAGAATTAATTTAATAGAGCGTACTGCATCGTCATTTGCTGGAATTGGAATATCTACTAAATTTGGATCACAATTTGTATCTAAGATAGAAATAATTGGAATTTGTAATTTTCTACATTCGGCAATAGCTGTACTTTCCCGTTTTGGGTCAACTACAATTGCAATGTCCGGTATTTGTGTCATTCCACGAAGCCCACCTAGATTATGGCGAAGTTTATCATGTTCCCGACGTAATAAAGCAGCTTCTTTTTTTGGTAACTTATCAATTTCTCCACTTTCTTCTTTTTTATCCAGTTCTTTAAGATACTCGACACGTTGTTTCACCGTAGCCCAATTTGTTAAAATACCACCTAACCAACGATTATCTACGTAGTGGGCACCACATTTTTGTGCTTCTTCAGCAATAATTCCTGAAGCTTGCCTTTTTGTACCAATAAAAAGGAATGTCTTTTGTTCTTTTGCAGCTGTTTGAACGTAGTTGTAAGCGTGTGTTAGTAAACGTGCTGTTTGAACCAAATCAATTACGTGAATTCCATTTTGTTCTGTATAAATATAAGGAAACATCTTTGGATTCCAACGGCTAGATTGATGACCAAAGTGAACTCCTGCATCTAATAATTCTCCAAGTGTGATAACAGTCATATTAATTTTGTAATGGCTAATTAACTAAAAAAATTGATACTAATTTTTTAATAAGATTAAATTTTACGTGAATAGAATTCAATAACAAATAATTCATTTAATTTCAATGCAACCCATTCTCTATCAACAACACCTAAAACTTTAGCTGTTAAATTATTCTTATCAAAATCTAAATGTTGAGGAATATTCGATAATGCAGGTGTTTCTAAAAAATTAAGAACAAGGTCTTTTGAACTTTTATTATCTTTAATTGTTAAAATATCACCGGGCTGACATTGGAAACTTGGTATTGAAACACATTGTTTATTTACCATAATATGCTTATGACCAACAAGTTGTCTTGCTGCAGCAATCGTTGGTGCCATACCTAAACGGAAGACTAAATTATCTAACCGCATTTCTAACAATTGTAAAAGAATATTTCCAGTTGCACCTTTAATACGCTTTGCTTCTTTTATATAATTCATAAGTTGCTTTTCACTTAATCCATAATTGAAACGAAGTTTTTGTTTTTCCTCTAACCGCATAGCATATTGGGTAAGTTTTTTCGGTGTCGCTCCATGTTGACCAGGTCTTTGAGTCGACTTAGCTTTTTTACTCGTAAATCCTGGAAGATCACCTAATCTACGAGTTACCCTTAATTTTGCTCCTGTGTAACGGGCCATAAGTTGATAACTTCTCCTAATTAAATAATTTAATATACCATCTTAATTTACTACAAAAGTCAATAAAAAAAAATATTAGAAAAAGCTTAAGTTTCTGTTAATCTTAAATTTAAGATATTCTCTTTTACAATTTGTAAATTAACATTTGGTATTTCTTTGGATTCAAGGTTTAAGTTTCTTAATTTTCTTAAATGCTCATAACAATTAAAACCCGTACCTGCTGGAATTAAACGACCAATAATAACATTCTCTTTTAAACCGTTTAACCAATCTTTTTTTCCTTCAATAGCAGCTTCAGTTAGAACACGTGTTGTTTCTTGAAAACTAGCGGCTGATATGAAACTATCACTGTTTAATGAAGCCTTTGTCAAACCTAAAAGAATAGGGGTATAGACTGGAGGTAGATCGTTAGCCAGTCGTGCTGTTTTTGTTATTAATTCAGCTTGATATAAACTAAGAATTTCGCCTGGCAGTAAAGTTGTATCTCCACTTTCCTCAACTTTTACTTTTGAAGTCATTTGTTTAACAATTACTTCAATATGCTTATCGGCAATTTGTACCCCTTGTGCAAGATAGGTACGTTGAACTTCATTAACTAAAAAAAGTTGTAAATACTTAAAGCTTAATTTACAAGCTTTATCTACACCAACAACTTTCCGATAATATTGAAATAATGTATCCAACATTTCATGAGGGCTAATTTGACCATCAGTTAAGGGAAAAGCTACTTTAACAAAATCACCATTTGCAATCTTGATTTTTTCTTTCGAAGTTACAGGTATTGAAGCAACATTTCCATTATCGGATATAATTTCAACAATAGAATTACGTAAATATAAATGTCCTTCAGCAGGCGATAGTAAACAACTATTCTTTATTTTTCGGGCTTCAAGAATTTCTTCTACTTTAGGTAAACCCTGAACAATATCAACTGTTTTTAATTTTTCATAAACTAATGTCGCTAATATATCGGCACGTTGGACAAAATTTCCTGAATCAACCCTTAAAATACTATTTTCTGAGATTAAAAAGGGACGGCCCAACCTGATAAAAATACTAGTCTTTGTAATTTTATAAATTTGACCGGAGTAACGTGATTTTTTTATATTAGTAAGAAAACACCCTACCCGAACTAAATCACCAACTTTAACTTTTAAAATTTCAGTTGATGAGGACCAAGAAAATTCCTTAATATCTTTTTCTTTTAAAATTAAAACATCTTTTATCCCAGAGCCTTGATTATTTTTTGCACCAACAATTACTCCAGATAATTTTAAGGATATACGGGTTTCAGCAACAACAGTATTTGGATAAATAAATTGATTCTCTTTGACTAAATAATTAGTCATAGATTTAATATTTTCCTTACTATCTTTTGATTGAGGACCTTCAATTTTAAATACTTCATATAAAGAAACTTTTAACCCATATGTATTTTTTGTTCCGGGAACTAAGATAGATTCAATTTGGGGTCGAAGGTTAGGAGATTTTGTTTTTAAATCTAACACAAGAAAAGTCTGAAGAAGGTTAACTCCTGTACAAGATTTAACTCTTTCCCAATTTTTGAAAAAGATACGTTTTACCGTTTTTAATTTAATACTATGATTGACATTTGTAGGAAAAAAAAGATGTTCAAGAAAAAATCCCTTTTCACGTGGTACTTTATAAGTTTGTACCGGACGGATAAATAAATATGTTATGTTATTTATTTCAATACACTCTCCATAACAAAGTTTTTGAGCAAAAATACCATTAATAATTAATTCGCCTGGTTTAATAAAGGAATGTTTCTCAAATTTATTTTTAATAGTTAAATCATTAATTAAAAATAGCTCCCCAGGTTTAATGATTAATTCTTGAGTGATGTCGTCAAATTGTACAAAACCACTTAACTTGGCATAATTACCAGGCCAAATTTCAGCACCTTTTTTAATAAACGTATCGGGTTTTATTTTTAAACTTTCTAGTAATGAAGAATTTAGAAAATGAGTTTCTTCTGGAATCCAATAAAGAGAACCGGAAAAAACTTTTTTAGTACTTCGACGCTTTTTTGTTATTTTATTGCTATCAATATCGTAACAAATAATTCCACCTGTTTGAGTTTTATACAGATCCTCATTTAATACTGCAACTGTTTGACCATTTGTTAAAAATTCTTTAATCTTAACCTTAAGTTGAAAAACTTTTTCAACATTGTTATTTAATATTGTTAAAATGGAGTTACCATTTTCACATTTTATTAATTTTGTATTTTTTAACATCAACGAAAAATTTAATACCTTTAATAATTTACCAGTTGGCAACATATCAAATTTAACTAAACCTGAGTAAGTATTTAAAGTTTGTTGACGAGCTAAGATAACCTTAGGAGAAATCTTATGACCGACTAGTGTTTCAAGAACAGCTGAGGTTGGTAAAGAGAACCTTTCGCCGTATAAAACCCAAATTAGCCCTGCCGTTTTACTAATCTTATTTATTGACCCATTTTTATCTAAAACCGTATTTATATCTACGTTTTGGAAAAATGTTTCTCCAGAAACTTGTGTATAAACATGCTTACTATCTTCTTCTAAAATTAAATTTGCATCTTTTTTAATTTCGGCAAGAATCTGGCTTAAATAAACTTTTTGATTATTATTTACAAGTAAAATATTACCTTCAGGAATCTCTAAATTAATACGGGTTCCAACAGAATTTTCAAGGACTAACTCAACGTTTTCATTCAATTTAAACCCTTTTTCTCCATGCATCGTTCGCAATAACATGGTTTTTGAACGAAGATTATAAGATATTGTACCAGTAAAAGGGGCACGTATTTGACGTGTTAAATCACCCGAAAATACACCACCTGTATGGAATGTTCTCATTGTTAATTGAGTTCCTGGTTCACCAATTGATTGAGCAGCTACAATTCCAACAGCCTCACCCAAATCAACAATACGTGAATACGATAAATGCCAACCATAGCATTTTCGACAAACCGAACGATTTGAATTACAGGTTAATGGAGAACGAACTTTAATATCTTCAATATTTCCCTTTTCTAACTCTTTAATAACAGAAATTGTTAATTCGGTGTTTGTAGTTGCTAATAGAGTAGTTTTATCTTTTGAAAAAACAGGTTCTAGTAAAAGTCGGCCAATTAATCGATCTTTAATTGACAATGATGTTTTATAGCGTGTAAATAAATCGCTATAAGATAGTCCTTCAAGTGTTAAACAATCATCATCACGAACAATAATATCTTGTGCAACATCAACGAGACGTCGTGTTAAGTAACCAGAATCTGCTGTTCGTAAAGCCGTATCAACTAATCCTTTTCTAGCACCATAAGATGAGATGACGTATTCAGTAACCTTTAACCCTTCTCGAAAATTACTTTTAATTGGTAAATCAATAATTTGGCCTTGTGGATCTGCCATTAAACCCCGCATTCCAACTAATTGACGAACCTGCGAAATATTACCTCGTGCACCAGAAAAAGCCATAATATATAAAGGGTTCAGTGGATCACTTTCCCTAAAGTAAGTCAATACTTCATCTTTTAAAGAATTACTAGCATTATTCCAAATATCAATAACTTTTTGAAACCGTTCAACACTTGTAATTGTTCCTACACTATATTTTTGTTCGGTGGATTCAACTTCTGCACTTGTTAATCCAATCAATTGTCTTTTACGGTAGGGTACACGTAAATCTTCTGCATTTAAAGAAATACCTGAACGTGTAGCATAATGAAAAGTTAAATTTTTTACTCGATCGACAATTATGGAAGATTTCACAACACCATAATTATGAAAGGTTTGATACATTAAACCTTGTAATTTCCGCTTGTTAATAACTTCATTGTAAAAAGGTAATTTCTTATTTGTTTCGTTTTGCATTTAATCTAATTATTCTGGATCATATTATTTAAAAGATTCGTTTAAAAGAATTCGTCCTGGTGTTGTTCGGATATATTTAGCTAATAAATTATTATCTTTATCTTTTTTAATTAATTCATAAGGTGAAATAGAAAAATTATTTTTTTCAATAATACAATTAGTCTTTTCGTTAAGAGAGTGGTCTACTATTCCATTAAACCTTACCCAAACAAATGTGTGTAAACTTATTTGACCGTGTTGATATGCAATTAAAGCGTCGTCAAAATTGGAAAAATAATAATTTTTGTCTTGTTGTTGTGAAGGATTATTCGCGGTAAGATAAAAACATCCTAATACCATGTCTTGACTAGGCGTCAAAATTGGATCACCTGTAGCTGGGGACAAGAAATTATTTGGTGCCAGCATTAAAACTCGGGCTTCAGTTTGAGCTTCTAAACACAAAGGAATATGTACAGCCATTTGATCCCCATCAAAATCTGCATTAAAAGCTGGACAAACAAGCGGATGGAGTTTAATTGCACGACCTTCGACTAAAATTGGTTCAAATGATTGAATACCAAGTCGATGTAATGTTGGTGCCCTGTTAAGAAGAATTGGATGCCCTTTCATAACTTGGGCTAAAATTTTCCAAGTTAAAGTTTCATTTTTTTGAATGATATTTTTTGCCGCTTTAATATTATTTACTAAACCTTCGTATATTAAGCGATGAATAACAAAAGGTTGAAATAATTCAATCGCCATTTCTCTCGGTAAACCACATTGGTTTAATTTTAATTCAGGCCCAACAATAATTACGGATCGGCCAGAATAATCAACTCTTTTTCCTAATAAATTTTGTCGGAAACGACCTTGCTTACCTTCAATAATATCTGATAAGGATTTTAATGGACGATTATTCAAACCAACAACAGCTCGACCACGTTTACCATTATCAATCAAAGCATCCACAGCTTCTTGTAACATACGTTTTTCATTACGAATAATTAATTCTGGTGCCATAATTTCTTGTAATCGCGCTAATCTATTATTTCGATTAATAACACGTCGATACAAATCATTAAGGTCTGATGTCGCAAATCTTCCCCCATCAAGTTGAACCATTGGTCGTAAATCAGGAGGTAAAACAGGTAATATATCTAAAACCATCCAAGATGGATTACATGAAGAAGCAATAAATTGATCAATTACTCTTAATCTTTTAATTAGCTTTTCACGCTCTGGATCTTTAGTACTAGGAATTAAATTTCTTAAAGACTTCGATTCCTCTTCAAGATTCATCTGTTCCATAAGGGTTTTGATTGCTTCAGCTCCAATTGAAATTTCTACATCAGATTTTCCCTCGTTAGCATAATCAAAAGCTGCCCAATCGGTTTCACCTAAAAGTTGTTTAGTTATTAATTCAGTGCTTGTGCCTGAATTTATTACAATGTAAGAATTAAAGTAAACAATTTGTTCCAATTCTTTTAGCGAAATATTTAAAATTGTTGCAATTTTACTTGGACGACCTTTTACATACCAAACGTGCGTAACTGGTGAGGCTAATTCAATAAAGCCAATTCTATGGCGTCGAACATTTGATTCAATCACTTCTACACCACACCGCTCACAAATTATACCTTTATGACGAACCCGCTTATATTTACCACAATGGCATTCCCAATCATTTACTGGACCGAAAATCTTCTCACAGAATAAACCATGCATTTCTGGCTTTAATGTTCGATAATTAATTGTTTCAGGTTTAGTAACTTCTCCAACAACTTCACCATTGGGTAGAATACGCTCACCCCAACTTCTTATTCTTGTTGGGGAAGCAATGTTAATTTTGACATAATCAAAGGATTTTTCTATCCTCAACATAAGTTTTTTTTAGTTAAAAATTATTAAACTTTATCATCAATAAAAAATTTCGCCGGAGTTTCGTAATTAAAATAATGATCTTCAGCCACAAGTTGATTATTATTAGGAGTTTGAAAATCAGGGGTTTCAGAAAACTCTTCCATCAAATTAATTTCGCTATCCTTTGATTTTGTGTCTTCATCTGAAGAAACTTTATATGCTGCAATATCTAAACATAAAGCTTGAAGCTCCCGCATTAAGACTTTAAATGATTCAGGAGTTCCAGGACGAGGAATTGGACGACCCTTAACAATTGAGTTAAGAGTTTCATTTCGACCTTGCATATCATCAGATTTTATTGTTAAAAGCTCTTGTAACGTATAAGCAGCACCAAAAGCTTCCAGGGCCCAAACTTCCATTTCCCCTAATCTCTGACCTCCTTGTTGTGCACGCCCACCTAATGGTTGTTGGGTTACCAGGGAATATGGTCCAGTTGAACGAGCATGAATTTTATCATCAACTAAATGAACTAATTTAAGCATATAAGCTTTACCAACCGTTATTGGATTATCAAACTTTTTACCACTTAAGCCATCACGTAAAATTACTTTTCCAGGATAGGTAGGGGAAAATACCCAAGAATCTTTTTTACTTGCTGTTATTAATGTCTTATTAACGAAAGCACGGGAAGCCTCATTGCCATACATTTCATCAAAAGGAACAATTTTAAACCTTGCATTTAATTGTTCAGCTGCTAAACCTAATAAGCATTCAAATATTTGACCCACATTCATACGTGATGGAACCCCTAAAGGGTTTAATAGGATATCAATAGGTTTCCCATCTGGTAAAAATGGCATATCTTGACGTGGAAGAATTTTACTTATAATGCCTTTGTTACCATGACGACCAGCCATCTTGTCACCAATTTGAATCTTTCTAGTTTGAGCAATATATACTTTTATAATTTCATTTGTTCCCGGTGGTAAATCATCTCTGTTACTCCGCGAAAATATTTTTACATCTAAAACTCGACCACAAGTACCATGAGGTATTTTCAAGGACGTATTTCTAATATCACGTGATTTTTCACCAAAAATAGCACGTAATAGTTTTCCTTCAGGAGGATAATCAGATTCTCCTTTAGGTGTCAACTTTCCAACAAGAATATCACCAGATTCAACCCAAGCTCCTATATTAACAATTCCATTTTCATCTAAATTACGTATTGATGTTTCACTAGCATTTGGTAAATCACGTGTAATTTCTTCTAGGCCAAGCTTTGTTTGTCGTATTTCTATTTCAAATTTTTCAATATGTATAGATGTAAATAAATCGTCATAGATCAAACGTTCACTAACAACAAAAGCATCTTCGTAGTTATACCCTTCCCAAGGCATATAGGCAATTAAAATATTTTGTCCAACTGCTAATTCACCCCCCTGAGTTGACGCCCCATCTGCTAAAACTTGACCAGTAAAAATCTTTTCATTAATACAAACTAAGGGAACTTGATTTATACATGTATCTTGATTTGAGCGCTGGTATTTATTAAGGACATATTTAATCGTATTGTTATGTTTATCACAAATACAAATTTGCCCATTATTGATTTGAATAACTTTCCCATTATGTATACTTAACACGGTCATTCCGGAATCGCGAGCTGTTTGTCCTTCTAAGCCAGTCCCAATCAAAGGAGCTTCTGAATATAGAAGTGGTACAGATTGTCGTTGCATGTTAGAGCCCATCAAAGCTCTATTTGCATCATCATGTTCAAGGAATGGAATAAGAGAAGCAGCTAACGAAACAACTTGTATTGGTGATACTGCCACATAATCAACTTCATTAGGCTCAACTGTTAATAATTCTTGGCGGTAACGAACTGGAATTCGTGAACCTTGGATATAATTTTTTTCATCTATCAATAAATCACCAGCAGCAAGCCGATATTGATCTTCTTTTGTTGCATTTAAATAAACAGGGAAACCGTTCTTTATTACATAACCTTGTTTAACCTCGTAAAAAGGTGTTTCAATGAAACCATAAGAGTTAATACGTCCATATGTAGATAAAGAACCAATTAGTCCTGCATTTGGTCCTTCGGGAGTTTCTACTGGACAAATTCGACCATATTGACTGGGGTGGATATCTCGTACAGCAAAACCAGCCCGATCTCTAGTAATACCACCAGGACCAAGCACTGATAAACGACGTTTATGAGTTAATTCAGCCAAAGGGTTCGTTTGGTCCATAAATTGGGATAAAGGGTTTGATCCAAAAAACTCCCGTATCGAAGAAACTAAAGGTTTCGGGTTAATTAAAATATTTACTCGTAAATATTTTTGCTCACAAATTGTCATTCTTTCACGAACAATACGCTCTAAACGATTTAAACCAATTCGAACTTGATTTTGTAGTAACTCTCCTACAGAACGAATTCGTCGATTCCCCAAATGGTCAATATCATCTTCAACAGTTGGAGTAAGGCGAAAATTTATTAATTCATTAATGATCGCTAAAACATCTTTTGGAACTAAAATCCGGATATCTTCACCTATATCTAGGTTTAATTTTTGATTAATTTTATGACGCCCCACGTGACCTAGATCGTAACGTTTTGGATCAAAAAATCTTGAGTACAACAATTGTTGACCTCCTTTTATTGTTGCGGGTTCTCCTGGACGTAACTTGTTATGTACTTCTAAAAAAGCTTCTTCTAAATTAGTGATTTCACAACCTTGTAACGTTTTTTGAAAATATTGAGGCTGGTCCAAACTTGCAAAAATCTCTGTATCCGTTAATCCTAAAGCTTTCAAAAAAACATAACCAGATAGTTTTTTTGCCTTATCAACCTTAACATGAATTAATTCATCTTTATCAATTTCAAATTTAACCCAAGTACCACGATTTGAAATTAAACTTGCTGTATAAACTAAAGTATTTTGTTTATTAGCTTCACGTTTATAATAGATACCGGGACTTCGAACAATTTGATTAATGATTATGCGCTCGATTCCATTAACTAAAAACGTTCCTTCATTTGTCATTAAAGGAATATCGCCTAAAAAGACTTCACCCTTTTTACTTTCAGATGTAACTAAATAATCTAATTTCGCTATTACATAAATACGGATACCATATGTTGTATCACGCCGTTTTGCTTCGGCTAAGGAATATTTGGGTCGCTTGATTTTATATTGTTTTGCTGAAAGACTTAATTCTAATTCGCCTAAGTAATCTCTTATCGCAGCAAAATTTTCAAGTTCTTGAAGTAAACCTTTTTCAAGAAACCAACAAAAACTAACCCTCTGAATTTCTAATAAATTTGGTAATAAATATTTATAGATATTTTGATTCAAGTTATACATTAATCATTTATTTTTTCAACTGGTATTTAATGGGATTATGAAATTGGTGCAGGTATTTCAACCGAAAAAATGGATTTTCAATTATTTAATTTGGCTATTTTATTAATTTAGTAAATAATCAGTGGTTATATTTTCCAACTTCTTTTTAAAGTCTAAAATATATTCTTATTTAAATTTACTCTTTTTTATTAAAAAGTGAATGGGAAACCAGAGTAAAGAGATTTCTCTTAAGTAAAGGGACTATTTTGGTAATTTTGAAACATATAACCAGTTCCACGTGCTGTAATTATTAAATCTGGGTTACCTGGATCATCTTCTAATTTCGACCGTAACCGAGAAATATGAACATCAACAACGCGGGTATCAAGATAGCGTTCGGGAGTATAACCCCAAACACGATCTAAAATGGTGGAGCGGGAAAGTCGCTCTCCAGCTTTACTAACTAGTAATTCTAAGAGATTAAATTCCATGCCTGTAAGTTTAATACGTTCTTTATCTTTAAAAACTTGTCGTTTATTTGTATCTATCGTTAATTTTCCAATGTAAAGAAGATTGTTACTTGGGCTCTGTAAACCTGTAATAATTTGTCCTTCTGTTCGTCGTAAGACCGATCGAATTCTAGCTTCCAATTCTTTAGGAGAAAAAGGTTTCATGACATAATCATCGGCTCCAAGTTCAAGCCCCGTAACTCGATCATTAATATCGCCTAAAGCTGTTAACATTATAATTGGTACCTTTGATTCTTTACGAATTTCACTACAAACTTCGTAACCATCTATTTTCGGTAACATAATATCTAAGATAACAAGATCGGGCTGTTCTTTTTTAAATAGATCGAGAGCATCTTCACCGTTTGCGGCTAAAAAAACTTCATAACCTCGAATTGAAAGCCGCATTTCTAAAATTTGACGAATACTAATTTCATCATCAACGACAAGTATTTTTTCGTTATAGATTTTCAAGGTTTAAAAATATAAACATTTTGCTAAAAATTTAATAAACTTTTTGAACCTTATACATTTAGAATACTGATGGTTTAATGATTACTAATGAATCATATGTTATAATTCTACTTGTATATAGGCGAGCGTAGCCAAGTGGTTAAGGCACTGGGTTGTGGTTCCAGCATTCGCGGGTTCGATTCCCGTCGTTCGCCCTGACAGTTTTATTACTCTGTCTCAAGATATACGTTTAGATACTTAGCTAGATTTAAAGCTTCAGTTTCAATTTTATTTAAAGCAGTTGGTTGATCAACTCCAGTTAAAGGGATTTCTCTATTATCATTAAGGCAAAGAAATAGTTGACGTTTCGGGTTTAAACCATCACGTATAAACATTTTAATTGATTTGAGTTCGGAAAAATTGAATCTTAAGCAAAGTTCACGATTATTACCTGGAAAGCTTTGCCTATATAAAGTAACTTGTTGTGCTTCTTTACTATATTCATTATATCCAAACCCAATATCCCACCAAATCGTCAACCATAAAAAAATTCCTAAAATGGAACCGATAGTGCCATAAAAAACCAGAACAATGCCCTGTGGAATAAAAGAAATGCCAGTTGAATCTGAAAAAGTAATTAGATTAACTTTGAAAAAACTAGACAATCCACTAAGAAAGAAACCAAGACCACCTATACTAACAGCTAACGCCCAAAAGATATTACTTAGTCGACGTGACCCTTCAATGTAATCACGTATTAGAGGCTTCTGTTCAATATTTTGATAATTCATGAGATATTTTAGTAGTATTTCTACAGATAGATTAACTGTAGAAATAATATTTAAACTAGATTAATCGGATTGTTTTTAAACCAAAATAAAGTCCAGCAGCTAAGCTAAACATTAATGTCATTAATAAAATATAACCAATAAAAGCTTTCATAAATTTATTTCTACGTAGAATAAGTATATTATTTAATATAATATTATCATACAAAAACTTTTTTTTAAACAATTAAATACATAGACAGCATTAAATTAAAAAAAATGCAGCAAAGTTTTTCAAAATGTTTTTTTTAGCATTCTTAAATAATTTATTTTTTCAACCCTTCAATAATACCCCGCCAAACTAAACCAATTAATTGCCCAAAAACGGAAGTAAGAGTATAACGAACTGTACTTCCAAATAAATAGACTGTTTCATCAAATCGACTTACTAAAAAATCTTTTATCTCTATCGTAATTAAAGTAAGTATTGCAAATTGGTTTAAATTCAATAATTCTAACGAACGGTTTGCATATATGATACGGTAATATATTCCTGTTGTCCGAATAACCCATATTCCTTGTTGGCTATTGTAAAGATCTGCGGGGCGTTTTAAAAAACGTTTAATTCGTAATTGCCAACTTAAGTTATTTCTAAACCTTTCAACGTTTCGTAAAGATAAAAACGTTGACCGATAAAAGTTTTTTCTTACATCATAAATAAACGAAAATTCATTAATTATGATATAAGTTACAGCATTTGTAACTTCAACAATTAGATTATCTAATAATGCTTCAATAAAACTACTATAAGCCTTGTTATAAATAGGGTCAAAAACTGAATAAAATGTCTTCGATTCAGAATCTCTTAAAATTTGTAAAGGAATTAGTAATAAAAAATTTTCCTCTTCGACTAAGTATTTCGTATAAAACGAATTGTCAACGATTGAAGAACGTAAAGTTACATTATAGCCATAACAACTTGTTAAAAATTCTTCGGTTGTTGACTTTATTAGATGATGGAAAAAAGATTTATCACCAAGTGTAGAGATATTTTCTTTATCCGCAATTAATTCCAAAAATAGTTCCTCAATCTTTACCGCAACAATATTGAACAATTTACGTTTGCTACTATCACGTAATAAATCAGTCGGTAACAATATAGAACTAGTATTGGGTATATTAAAACTTACTTTATAATGAAGGCGCGTAAAAATGTTACTTAATTTTAAACATAATTGTTGTTTTTGAATAATCTTCGTCATAGGAAAAATATAACATTAATTTACTACAGACTTTCGTTTCTTTTAACTAAAAAACTTTGAAACTTAAAGCTTTTTAGTTTCATATTTAACAAGTAATGTTGAAAATATTGAAATAAAAATTTTAAAAGCATTAGGTAATGAACTTTTTTCAAAAAGAGTTCAATATATTGTCGACGATTGCCCAATTAATAATATAAATTAATGACAAATTATATCCAAAGTAAATAATCTCCTAAAAAGATTGTTAACTTTTTTAATATTTTTATTGAAAAAATCTTTTAAAGTTAACTGTGTTTATAAAAAAGCAAATATTTAGTCTTCCAAGTAAAATAAAACCGCATTATCATTACGATCTTAATTACACTCAATAAATGTTTAAGTACTGTCAGTTAATACATAACTCATAAAGATAGAAAAAATTACCGCTATTAATCGGCTTAAAAGAATATAAAGACTTAATATAGCATAAACGAAGCTGTGGTATCGATGAAAACCACAACTTCATTATAATAAAATTTTAATTTTTTAATTAATTAATAACTCGCAAATGAAAGAGTATCTGGAGCATATCTTTGTAATTCAATAATTGCGGCAGCTGTTAGACTTAACCAAGCAGTTGCAAGAACTGGTGCTGTTGATAAATATTTTAATAAATTTTTATCCATTTATGTTTATTTAATAAATTTTTACTTTAATTACTTAACGTGGTGAAACCGTAACCTCATCTCCAGGAACAATTAATTTACCAGATACTAATTCATTCCAAGCCGATAATGGCCATAAAAAGCCGGATGACATTATACCAATTGCAACGGGAACATTAATAATAATTTCATTCTCATTTGGTTTGTCAGTTGTTTTTGACCATTGTTGGTAACTTCGACCAGACCAACCAATCCAACCAGCAATGTATAAAAATGTGAAAGCTGGAAGAATAAATTCACCAGAGTGACTCCAACGTCCATCAACAATTAAATGTGGTAATCCATCAGCTCCACAAAGTAAACCTTGTTTTCCATATTTATCGAAGCGGGCTTTTGTTCTATCAATTTGCGCTTCAAGTGCTAAATAAGCTGGGGTACCTTCGTCATAATTATCTAAACGGCCGGTTAATTTTTTTACACTGCCATCAAGTCGACGTTTAAAAACTGCCGAATCTTTACATGGGGTAAGGCCACTAACATCAGCCCAAGCAGAAAGAGGAGTTGCGGATATTAAAATAGGTGCGAAAAGGAATAAAAACCAACGTTTCATACGGAAAAATTTTTAATTACTTATTATTAACAAAATTACTATTCTATATAATAGGTATTGTAGAGGTGAAAATAAAAAAATTACGCAGAAAGTTTAATTTTTAACATCGCATGAATTACAACTATTCGGCGGCTTTCTTTGAGGTTTGGTTAATTATTTTTCTAAATTCTGTTTGAAAAAAAAGGACTGCTCGATTTGAATTTCCGGTTAATGAAAGAATTTTAGGATCTTCAGTACACCAAATTTGCGAATAAGTAATAAAACTTGCATAAACACTAATTATAAGAAATAAAAAGGATAAATATACTGTTCGAATTCCTGGATCCTCTTTAATTTGCAAACCCGTAGAAGTTAAAAAATCAGTAAAAACTAAATTAGTTTCATTATTTAATAAAAATTTTTCTCCAAGGATACCCTCATGCAAAAGTTTGCCGCTTTCATCATATAGATAAATGTTACCTTGTAAATCATTTATTAAAAGTGACAATTTTCTTTGTTGTACGTCCGATATAAGTAAGGAACCGAACCAAAATTTTCGCCCATTCTTTGTAATTTTTTTTAGCGGTACTTGTGTTAATGTTTTATTGTTTTGTTGGAGTTTTAAACCAACAATATCCCAATCAGTTTGATACACGGTAATACTGTTGTAAACAAAAGGCTCGTTAACAAAAATCGTTTTTCTTTTGATTTCATTTCCAAACGTATCTAATAATGACAAATCTGAGTAAAACTGGTTTGTTTTTAAGGTTTCTGTGTAAGTTATCCAAAAATCATTAACGCGCCACGAGATATCTTGCGGTATTGTAGTAAAAGAACCAAATTTTATCAAATTTTGCGCATGAAAAATTTCACCACGCGGAACAATCTCTTGTGCTATATAACCACCAAATGAACCTATTGTGGAACCTATTAAAAGTAGAATCATACTTGCATGAACAACAATAGGACCTACCCGCCCTAATAGTCCTGAATAAGCGTAATTTTTCCTTCCTTGTCGAAAAATATGATAATTAAAAAAGTTTAATTGATACGTAAAACTATTCGTAGCATTTAAAGGGAGTTTTTTTTCTATACCTTTGATTTTTGTAAGTTTATTGTAAAATTTCCATCTCCGAAACCTTCTTAACGCGGGTAATTGGACACTTAATGTACAAGAGAACAATGATAATGCAAAAATTAAAAGTAAAATAACGAACCACCAAGATGTGTATACGTGATCCAGCCGTAAAAAAAGAAGTAATTCCCAATTAAGAAAACCTAGAATAGGATCACTATATGGGTAGTTTTTTTTATAGAAGGCTAAACTTTGGTCTTGCTCAATAAACGTTCCTAAAGCGATAACAATACCAATAGTAAAAAGGAGTCCAATAGCTAATTGTAGATTAGCTAATTTTTTAACAATTCAATCAGGATAAATTTTTTGCATAATATAAATAATTAGTAAGGCTTGTCAAAAATAGAGCTTTAAGTTAATATTGTATTAAGTTAACATAAAGTTTAACATAAGCCGGGATAGCTCAGTTGGTAGAGCAGTGGATTGAAAATCCTCGTGTCTCCAGTTCAAATCTGGATCCTGGCAATTGCTTAACAATATTATATGAATTCAATTTTAGTATAATCTCGTGTAAAATGAAATATTTGCTATAGCAACTTCATAGGTTGAATAGTATGTAAATTTGTTACAATCAGGAATTTGATATTAAGCTTTTAGATATTACATTAATAATACTTATCAGTTTTATAAAAAATAATAGGAATACTTTATAAGACCTTAATGATATCTTATTAGATAAGATAAAAAAATAATAATCATTATATTTTGCTTGTTATGTTTTAGGTACCAAAGTGTTCCTAGAAATATAAAACCCAGCAATTATTTAGCATAACTCAAGGAGGTTGTCATGTCACAAGCCGTGGAAACACGTACTCGAATCAAGTCAGAACGTTACGAATCAGGTGTAATCCCTTACGCAAAAATGGGTTACTGGGATCCTGATTACGCAATCAAAGAAACTGATATTTTAGCGTTATTCCGTTGTACTCCTCAACCAGGTGTAGACCCTGTAGAAGCTGCAGCGGCTCTTGCTGGTGAATCTTCAACTGCAACATGGACTGTTGTATGGACAGATCTTTTAACTGCGTGTGATCTATACCGTGCGAAAGCATATCGTGTAGACCCAGTACCTAGCACACCAGATACTTATTTCTGTTATATTGCATACGACCTTGATCTATTTGAGGAAGGTTCTCTAGCTAACCTGACTGCATCTATTATTGGTAACATTTTTGGTTTCAAAGCTGTAAAAGCTCTTAGACTAGAAGACATGCGTTTCCCTGTAGCGCTACTTAAAACTTACCAAGGTCCTGCTACTGGTCTAGTTGTAGAGCGTGAGCGTATGGATAAGTATGGTCGTCCAATGCTAGGTGCTACTGTTAAGCCTAAGCTTGGTCTTTCTGGTAAGAACTACGGTCGTGTAGTATTCGAAGGTCTTAAAGGTGGTCTTGACTTCCTTAAGGATGATGAGAACATTAACTCTCAGCCGTTCATGCGTTACAGAGAGCGTTTCCTTTACTCAATGGAAGGTGTTAACCACGCAGCAGCATTATCTGGTGAAGTTAAAGGTCACTACCTAAACACAACTGCAGCAACTATGGAAGATATGTACGAGCGTGCAAACTTCGCTAAAGAGCTAGGTTCTATCATTGTAATGATTGACCTTGTAATTGGTTACACAGCAATCCAAAGTATGGGTAAGTGGTCTCGTGACTATGATGTGATTCTTCACCTTCACCGTGCTGGTAACTCAACTTATTCACGTCAGAAGAACCACGGTATGAACTTCCGTGTAATCTGTAAGTGGATGCGTATGGCTGGTGTTGACCATATTCACGCAGGTACTGTAGTAGGTAAGCTAGAAGGTGATCCTCTAATGATTAAAGGTTTCTACAACACTCTTCTAGATTTCAAGAGTGAAGTTAACCTACCTGAAGGTCTATTCTTCGCACAAGATTGGGCTTCACTACGTAAGTGTGTACCAGTAGCATCTGGTGGTATCCACTGTGGTCAAATGCACCAACTAATTAACTACCTTGGTGATGACTGTGTAATGCAATTTGGTGGTGGTACAATTGGTCACCCTGATGGTATTCAGTCTGGAGCAACAGCTAACCGTGTAGCACTTGAATGTATGGTTCTAGCACGTAATGAAGGACGTGATTACATGTCAGAAGGCCCTCAAATTTTAAGAGATGCAGCTAAGTCTTGTGGACCTCTGCAGACAGCGTTAGACCTATGGAAAGATATTACTTTCAACTACGCTTCTACAGATACTGCAGACTTCGTGCCAACTGAAACAGCAAACGTGTAATAACATGTCTTAGGGCTTTCTTATAAAGTAAGCCCTTTTTTACAAGAATCAATCATTTTCATTTAAGGAGTATATATAATGAAACTAACTCAAGGTGCTTTTTCTTTCCTTCCTGATTTAACTGACGAGCAAATCACAAAGCAGATCCAATATTCAATTGATAAGTCATGGGCTGTATCAATTGAATTTACAGATGATCCGCACCCTCGTAACGCTTACTGGGAGATGTGGGGTCTTCCACTATTCGATATTAAGGATCCAGCTGCGATTCTTTTCGAGGTTAACATGGCACGTAAAGCTAAGCCAAACTTCTACGTTAAAATTGTATGTTTCGATAACACTCGTGGTATTGAATCTTCTGTATTATCATTTATCGTTCAACGTCCTTCTTACGAACCAGGTTTCAGACTTGTTCGTCAAGAGCTGGAAGGTCGTAAGATCGGTTACACAATCGAGTCATATGCAGCAAGTTCTAAGCCAGAAGGTGAGCGTTACTAACTAATAGTAGCTTAACTTCGTTAGAGTTTTACTAACAAAAAAAAAGAACTTTAGGATTTAATCCT
>Ga0209092_10001328_pt1 | contig 24367 bp, 18 predicted proteins | sample FraStrMetagenome_FD_187446 | JGI IMG/M metagenome (GOLD analysis project Ga0209092, IMG submission 187446) | Marine eukaryotic phytoplankton communities from Arctic Ocean - Fram Strait ARC3M Metagenome (SPAdes) (version 2) | ecosystem: Environmental > Aquatic > Marine > Oceanic | place: Fram... | reverse complement strand
TATAAATATATACAAATTTCCCTTTTAGCTTTGTTATTTGGCGGAAGTATTTATTTTTATACAAAATAAATACATATATATATAAATGAAATTAGAGTTTATGGTTTTTATTATAACGGGGTTTTTAGTAACAAATACATATTACGATGGTAAATATACGAAAATGCTGACCATTAGTAAAAAATATATTCAAATGTCTATGTTCGCATTTGTGGGATTCAGTATTTATTTATTGTTGAAAAAAAACCCCAATGAAAGTAGAAGCATTTTATCACATGCGAATACATTGATTAAGTATATGCCCATAGATAAAGATACGACTGATTTAATTAGTCCTATTTTTGATTTTACAAGAATGAAAAACGATATTTCTAGTTTTAGTTCAAACGACTCACATGTACCTTATCACTCACAGACTCCTCAAATGAAAAGAATGATGGGTTCTGGAAATACTAATAATAGATGTGTAAGCGAGACGAAAAAAAAATACGTAGCATCACAACAAGGATGGAAATGTGCTAAATGTGGAAATCAATTAACTGCTACATTTGAAGTAGATCATAAAATAGATTTACAATTAGGTGGTACAAACCATGTAAGCAATTTGGCTGCCATGTGTAGAGAATGTCATGGTGAAAAAACAATGATGAGAAACTTACAATAATTTAATCTTTTTTTAATATAGTATGGCCTCAAACAATATTAAAATTATAGAAACGATGCTGACTGTATCGTTCAGTGTTTTATGTGTGGGACTTTTAGCCTTTTTCATGTCCAAATTTTACTATTATATAAAAACATCTAGTGTTGGAAGCGGTGGCTTTTTCTTAAAACTATGGGGGAAAATACAAGGAGCATTAGTGTCCGTGATGCTAGGAATGTTAACAATGTATAATTTTGTCTATAAAAATTATTTTAAAACGGGGTTAATAGTATTTTTAATAACTTATTTATTAGTAAGTTTTTTCGCATACCCAGTTGGTCCTTTATTCAAAAGCGGATCGTTTGATTTTAATACACCTACGGGAAATGTAGGATTGGATTCAAGATCATTATATATTTTAATAACAAACGTGATATGGTGGGTATTGGGCGCCGCATTAATCCTTGGTGTATTTAATACTACTTTAAAAAATTGGAATAAAGAGTATCCCTATCCTGTTGGCGAAAGCTTTTCAAAAAGAGCAAGTTGGACGATGGGTAGAAATAAATTTAATTTAAAAGTATTGCTTAGTTTTGTTATTATATTTGCGCTAATGATGCTTTGTTTTGTGTTTATGAGTAAATTTCAATCTGTATCTCTGAGTATATCTGTGTTGTTACAGGTTGTTTCGGTATGCGGGCTATTATTTTTAGCTTTTCAATTGATAAACGGTAATGAAAATCTTAAAAAGAAAATTGCGAGCAGTAGTTTATTAAAAATGGTATATCACTTTATTTTTGCTATACCCGGATTTGTAAAATTTGGCGTTGATTATATTTACAAAGATGTTCACACGACACCGCAAATAGTATGGGGTGCTGCTTTAGTAGAGATAGTATTTGTTGTAATATACATAATTATACCTTTATTAAAAAAACACATCTATACAACAAATCTTAATTCTAGAAGCGGACAACTAACTAAAAGTCAAGTATCAGCTGGTATTTCTTCGGGGTTAGCAGCAACTGATAGAAAAATAAGCGATTTAAAAAGTTTTGTAGCTTTGGATTGGAAGAAAATAAAACAAGAAGGATTATTTAAACCATCGAATGAATTGGAATTAATATCTTATTTGAAAGCAAATAATTTCAAGGAAAAATATGAAGAAAAGGATGATGCGATGTCTATGGTAAGTAATTTTATATTTTCTCACAAAATGACCCTCAGCGCGGCAAAATCATATATCCAAGCGAATACGCCACTTTTGATAAAATATGAAAATGAGAAACAAACGTTGGAAAATACCCGAAAACAAAACAATGATAAGAAAAATGACGTATTTACTTCAAAAATATTATTAAGAGAGCCTATTTATACCGACAAAGAAAAAACAATAGGAAGTTTTGAGAATCTGAAGGGTGCATTAAGTGCATATAATTATCAGTATAGTCTTTCAGGATGGGTTTTCCTCCACGAACAACCGCCTTCAAAAAGTTATTCAAATAATAAATTTACATCTATTATTAATTATGGAGATAAACCCAATATATTATTTAATCCAAGTAAAGGAACTTTGCAGATAACCAATAAAAAAGGAGAAAATGAAACTGAAATAATATATCAAACAAAAAATATTTTATTGCAAAAATGGAATAACATTGTTATTAATTATGAAGGGGGGACATTGGATGTTTTTATAAATGGCGAATTGGTAGCATCGAGGGATAATATTATTCCATATATGTCTTACGATTCAGTTACAACTGGTTCAACAGATGGGGTCAGTGGGGGAGTATGTTCAGTCATATATTACGACGGTCCTTTAAGTAAAAGACAAATAGAATTTTTTTATAATTCATTAAAAACTCAAAATCCGCCATCTGTCTAGATAAATTTCTATGTTTATATTATATTATGAATGGACGAACTATATTTTTAGGTGTTCTTGTGTGCATTATACTTTATATCGTGTATAAATATTATTTTGGAGACGGGGGAACCGCATATTTAGCAGCTCTTCATGATGCTAAAAGTCCCATGAAAATTTCTGCTAGTAAATTACCCGGGGGTGTTACTTCTGATTATACTTATTCGATTTGGTTATATGTAAATAATTGGAATTATCGTTTAGGAGAAAAAAAACCAATTTTAGAAAGACCTGGTATGGATAGCATGATTTTTGATTCAAATCTTAATAATATTACAATTACTTTAGCCATTTCTCCACCCAGTGGCGGAACGTCTCCAGTAAAACATACTTGTACTTTAGAAAATGTCGCATTGCAAGCATGGACAAACGTTATTATGACTTTAAATGGACGTTCTTTGGATATTTACATGGACGGAAAACTTGTAAGAACATGTGTGCTTCCCGGTGTTCCCCATGTTTTACCCGGTGCCGACTTAAATCTTACATCAGGCGGTGGATTTTACGGATTTACCAGCAATCTTCAATATATAAACAAGGCAATCAATCCACGTGAAGCTTGGGCCATATACAGTCAAGGCTACGGTGGCGGCAACTGGTTATCTAGTTTGTTTAATAAATACAAAATTAAATTAGCCTTTATGGAAGATAACACTGAATTAAACAGTATCCAATTCTAAAAAATATTCATTATATATATATAAATGTCATTATTCAATAAAAACTTTTTTAGTGATGGATATAGTAGTTTTATACGTAATAATCCCACAACGGCTAGAGCGCTTGACGGCGGAAAAACGTTTTTGGGCTCCAATACCATGGTTTCAAAATTGGTTTTTCTAATATTAATATTATTACTATTTATCTTTTTACTTAGAACGGGTTCTATGTTATTAACTTATTTATTCACACCAAGTGGAAACCCCAAACTGGTAAAAGGTTTGAAAGATGGTCAAAAACTTAAAGTTGTTGCGCAAAACCCAAATATCAGAGATTCGATACCAGTATTGCGATCCAATAATGAACGAGGTGGTTTAGAGTTTACATGGACTGTTTGGTTATACATTAAAGATTTAAATTACAAAATGGGACAAAGAAAACACATTTTCCACAAAGGGAGTCAATCGTTTAATGAACAAACTGCTTATCCCAACAACGCACCCGGTTTATATCTTCACCCAACTAGAAACTCTTTGATTGTTGTTATGAATACATTTGATAAAATCACAGAGGAAGTTGAAATTAACGATATTCCATTAAATAAATGGCTCAATGTTGGTATTCGCGTAGAAGGTAAAACTATGGATATATACATTAATGGACAATTGGCGTTGCGTCATATATTCAAAAGTGTTCCAAAACAAAATTACGGTAATGTTTTTGTAAACATGAATGGTGGATTTTCTGGACAAATGTCGGATTTGTGGTATCACAATAGCGCTTTGACTGGGACAGAAATCATGGACATTGTGAACGACGGTCCAGATTTAACATCTGATGAAGAAACACGTGTTTTCCCGCCTTATTTTTCATTGAGATGGTTTTTTGAAAATAATACAGCTCCTAAATCACCAGCAGGTCCATATTGGCCTTTAGACAGTACAAATAATAATAGTTTGAAATAGATTATTAAATATCAAAAAATTTATATTAAAAATATAATACAAATTTTTTATTCTCTTAAACCAGGGTTAATGCAGATGGTTTTGCTTGGAAAAATTTGACCAGACATGCAATCAGATTTACTACCAACTTCTACGCATGACCTATAAGTTCTATCCGTTCCAACGTAGCACCAGCTTTTACCATGTTGGTTTTGAATACTGCCGCCGCTGCTTTTATCTTGTTGTGGTATATTCTTTTTTGATGGTTCGCGTCCCTTATCTACAGCATCAGATAACTGTTTGTTATTGACTTTATCATAAGACTGTTTTTTTGTTGATACAGCATTTGATTTTAATTCCGGAAGACCAGCTTTAGGTATTTCTGTTACTATTTTCCCAACATCTTTTATCGTTCCCGCTGCTACATCCGTCCCTAATTTTGTCCCGGCAACACTTAAATTTAAAGTTTTGGCTAACCCAGCAGGTAAGATGGAAGCAACTGATTTCACCATATTGCTTAAATAATCTGTGCCTTGTGATAAATATGAGAATACATTAAACCCTAAAGCAGCTATTATAATTACAATGGCCAAAATTTTCATTATTGTCCATACATTCATTTGTTCGGATAAATTAAGTTTTGGACTTGATGGCCACTCTGATTTAATTTCGGAAACACCAATGCTTTTGGATAAACTAGGGATTTTAGGAGTGTCGGTTGGTGGTATTATGGAATCCATATTTTTATATATATAATATAATAAATTAATATTTGATAATTATATATCAAACATGTCTTATATTTATAAAAAACCATATTGTGAATTTGGTAAATTAGTGTATGACGTAGGAAATGAAAAATGCAGATGTAGAATAAAAACGAAAAAAATTAAGACTGCTACTAAAACCGAAAAATGTTCTGCGAAAAAAAAAGAGGAATGTGCTTTGAAAAATAAAATATGCAACACAAAAACAAATAGGTGTAATAAACCCAAAACGGTTAAAAAGAAGACAAAGAAGAAGAATAAAACGGTTAAAAGAAAACAATCATTGAAGCAAACTTTCCAAATTCGTTCTCCCTCGTATTCTCCATGGTCAGATCAACGTCAACCGAGGCGGTGGAGAATGAAGACTGCTACTAAAACCGAAAAATGTTCTGCGAAAAAAAAAGAGGAGTGTGCTTTAAAAAATAAAATATGCAACGAAAAAACAAATAGGTGTAATAACCCACCCAAAACAGTTAAAAAGAAGACAAAGAAGACAAAGAAGAAGAAGAAAACGGTTAAAAGAAAACAAAAAACCGAGGTTATAAAAACAATTACACCATCACTCCGTCAAAGTATCGTTAAATTGGAAAAAAAAATGGATAGTATCAAAAAAGATGAATATTCCCCCAGTGTTAATAAAAAACTCTTAACTTTAAGAGAGATTACACCAAAATCATATATTCATAATTGCGATGGAATGGATATTGTTGTAAAGATAAAAAACAAAAATAAATGCATGAAATGGACAAGCAAAAAAGCTAAAAAGGTTTTGTTGGATAATTTACTATCCAATCGACCTATAAAATGTGATAATATTATAGCACCAAAACAATTCCAGTCAAACTGTTGGATGAACACATTTTTTATGGCGTGGTTTATTAGCGACAAAGGTAGAAAATTCAATAGATGGTTCAGACAGACGATGATCACTGGAGTGGACCCAAATGGAAAAGAAATAAATAAAAAGCTAAAAAAACCATTATGGTTATTAAACAAAATGATTGATGCTTCTATTTATGGTAGCAGAATAGGAGACAATGGTGTTCGTTTTTCTAGCTTGATGGATACAAATGAAATTATTAGATTAATATTCATGGTCGACCCCAAAAATTTGGTCAAAACTAAAACAGCATTTAATCCTTTCACATTTTATAAATCTATTTATAACTTGTTGCCGGGCAATTTCTTATCTTGGGGACAGATAAGATTTGGAGGAGATGGTAAATTTATAACGTCAAAAAACGAGGCAACAGCGGAGATGTCTAATACATTTAATACATGGCACAATAATAATATCTTACCCAAGGTATTATTTGTATCATATTCTGATACTGTTTCCAGTGTTGAAAAACAACAAAGTATAAAATTTATTTTTAATGAAAAGGAAAAAATCACATATAAACTTGATGCCGTAATTATAAGAAATATAAAGAAACACCATTTTAGCGCATGCATTACATGTAATGGAAAAGAATATGGATTTGACGGGGCAAGTTATTCACCCATGCAACCCTTTGGATGGAAAAATAGATTAAATAAAGATGTAAAGTGGAGATTCGCAGAACAACACAACATGTTCTTTAATTTTAAAGAAGGGTATCAAATTCTGATGTATTACCGTGTATAAATATATTAAAATGAATTTAAATAAGTATTTCATTTTAATAATATGTGTAAAAATAAACAATGTTGTTGTAAAAAAATACAAATTAAAAGATGGTTTTTACCCGGAGTTGGTGTAATAGCATTATTGTTGTATGAAGAAGCCCGAGATTATGTATATTTACCATTTCTTATTTCTTTTGTATTTTTTATAATTTTTTGGAATTTTCCGTTTATGGTTTACCATACTGCTTCAAGGCCATTATACTATGAAGATTTATTTATAGACGAAAAAAAACTACCCAATTACGAAGTAGATGAATCAATAAAGAAAAAATTTCAGTGTATATTGGTTTGGGTGCTAATAATAACAAATACAATCTTAACTGGAGCATTGTCTGAATATTGGTTTTACCAACTTAATGCGAATTTCACACATACGTGGATAGAAATTATAGGTATTACTGGAGGTATTATTAAAATTTTTCAAATATGTAATAATACCTTGGTTAAGTTGATGTTAAAAATATTGAGATATTATGTTAAACAAGAAAATATCCAATACACCACCGACCAAATTGAAAAAATACAGAAAATCATAAGATTAAAAAAAAGATGTGAAAGTAATATTGTATCTATGAGGAGAGAACAAATGGTTGAATTAACAGAGGAAAAACAAAACGTCCAATTAGAAATAAACTAACGTCTTCGTTTTCTGGTTTTCCGTTTAGTTCTTTTTTTTCGGCGCCTGGTCTTGCTTCTGTATGTTCGCTTCTTTCTGGTTTTTCTTTTCTTGCGTCTTCTTCGTTTGCGGGTTGTTCTTTTACGACCTCCGTCTAAAGCATCGTCTTTACTACACCATTTGCCGAAACAACCAGTGCTCTTCTTCTTGTGCTTTCCGACAGAAGGTGTGATAACGCGCGCTACAACTTCGGAATTGCCTTCGGAATTGCCTTCGGATTTGCCTTCGGCTACTTGTGCGATTGGTATTTTATTTGAAATATTGTTAGCGTAAACCATGGCGTTTCTTCTGGCTTCGCGCATTGAATTTTCCATAACAGCTTCTCGTTTCTTTCGTTCTTCATAAGCTTTTTTTTGTTTTTGCACTAGTTCTTTTTGACTTCTAATACTGTCTTTGAATCTACGAATGACCTCAGCAGAAGGTCCTGATGGAAAATTTTTCTGGGTCAAAATTCTATCAGCTAAGTTAATTTTTGCTTGATAAGGTAATCCAACATATTTTTTGTTCCATTCTTCTTCCATCAAATGTTTATATTGGATTTGTGCGAAATTTCTTTTTAAGTTATCAAAGTCTGTGTCTCGGGAAGACATATATAATCATATTGATATTATATTATTTTTAATAAATCAAAATTATATAAAGAGTTTGGTATATTAAATTTATTATGATGAATTATATGTATTGTTTTCTAAGTTTATTGCCTCATATAACGGGATGTTATAAAACCATCGATCCTATAAAGTTTGACGAATTAAAAGAATTTCATGATTGGCGTGTAAAATTCAATAAAACATATCTTAGTTCACAAAAGACGGATATTGGGCATTATTATAAAAACTGGCTAAATAATCGCGGCTATATTAATACGCACAATTCGCAAAATAATGAATATACACTAGAATTGAATCATTTTGCAGACGAAGATATATATTTTTTAACGGGTAAAAGAAATTTCAATTTCCATTTATCAATCACAAAATTTGACGAACCTGTTTTAAAAGAAGAAAAAGCTGGATTGCCCGATAGTGTCGATTGGAGGAATTCGGGAATTGTAACTCCTGTGAAAAACCAACAACAATGTGGATCTTGTTGGGCGTTTTCAGCGGTTGGTTCAATGGAGGGACAGCATGCTAAAAAAACAGGAGATTTACTTAGTTTAAGCGAGTCGCAAATTGTGGATTGTGATAAACGAGATTCTGGATGCGGTGGAGGCTGGATGGATAATGCGTTTGAATATGCTATTCAAAATGGAATGGAAACAGAATCAGAATACCCATATCAACCGATTGATGGGCCTTGTAATTTTACAAAATCAAAAGTGCGCGCCGCATTTTCACATCATAAGGATGTTCTTGGGGGAGAGAATGGGTTAAAGGAAGCTGTTGCAACAATCGGACCTGTCTCTGTTGCGATTGATGCTTCGAATCCAGATTTCCAATTCTATAAGGAAGGAGTTTACTATAATCCGAATTGTTCCACAACCATATTGGACCACGGGGTGTTAGTTGTGGGATATGGGAGTACTGAAAACGGAACTGATTTTTGGACTGTGAAGAATAGTTGGGGTAAATCTTGGGGAATGGATGGTTATATTCGAATGGTTCGGAATCGCAATAATAGTTGTGGTATTGCGACAAAACCTTCTTACCCAATAGTGTAACCAGTGAAAACATATATACTATTATATAATATTTTAACATTATATAATGGAACGTATAAATATAGATATTATTCTTAAAATATGGTCTTATGTAGGTAAGACAAGCCTTTGTCTAACAATATCCCCAGTTCGAGAAAATATATATAAAATTATGAATAGTTTTAAAGAAAGTCCAATTGTATTAAATTATCGTTTAATAAAATGGAAAAAAATTATCACTAATAGACCAGTTAGAGCTACTATGAAAGTAGAAGTACAAAAACAATATTTATTGAAAGGGGTAGACCCAATAAATATTTCAAACAATAATATCAATATTATTGGTTCAACAAAAAATAAAATTTTACCCATTGAATTTATACAACAATCACTTATACCAGATAGAACATATAAAATTACTTGGGATATTTTTCAATGCTCTTGTGATGATTTTAAAAGAGCAAAATTATATTCAATATTTTGGAATAATTATTGACCTTTTTGAAATTTTTTAATGCACTCAAAAATTTTGGACGATTCGTTGATCGCAAAAACCCCGCGTTTTTGCGCTAAGCCTAGAAATCCTACCATTACATTTAAAGCGTCATTTTCGTCTTTGATTTCAATATCAAGCAAATTTACCTGTTTGGTCGCGTCATCTTCTTGTGCTGGCTCGGGTTGAGTTTGAGTGGTTTGTTCAGACATTTATAGTTATAATATAATATTTCCTTTTAAATTATTTTTTTTCTTCATTTGTATTTATTATTGATAACAAATTTGAAAAAAATCCTAATTTATTTAATAATTTATCTTTTTCTTTGCGAATGATATCTATTCGTTGACTCCATAAATCTTCTTCAATTGCTTTTTTTATAATTTGGAGCGATTTTTCCATGTCTTCCAGAGGTAATCTAACAAATGCTTTAGAATCAATATATTCTTCGAGATTGGGGCATCCCCAATAAAAACATAAGCACTCCGCCATAATACCGTCCCATAATTTTTCTGTAGCATAATTGTGTTCACTATTGTTTTCAACAGACAAGCAATATTTGTAGTTCACTAATTCGCTATCTTTTTTATCATTTTTTAATTTTCCTATGTAATTATCTAAATTGTGGTAATTTTCTCTCCCAAAAACATCTATTAATTCATTTTTAGAAAATTCAATTCGTTTAATATGACCTTCGTCAAAAATTTTCTGAGTTAATATAGATATGATTTTATCTTTTCTTGTTTCGGGAATAGTCAAAGTTTTATTATCTACCCACCATTGGACATTATTCAAAGATTTTTTATGATTTCCAACATAAAGAAATTTTTCTTCATCGGGATTTGCCCATTCTCCCCATGTTTTAACGCCCCAATTTTTAGATAAATCCTCAATCCATGGCTCCATTTGAAATAGTATCGTTTTTTCTGGGATGTATTTTGAATTACCAATGGGTTTATTGATAATAACGTAATAATCAATGTTATCATCTTCATGTGTGATTTCTATATTTTTCCATGTTAAACCTTCTTCACACATGTTTTTCCAGTGGGAACAAAGTGTTTTGGAATCCATTGAACCTCCTATCATTTTTATTCTAATCCAATTACCATCTATTGTACTCTTAAAATTTCCTGTATGAGTAATAAAAGGATATATACCAATTATGGTTGCATATTGAGATACTCTATTACAATAAATATCATCAATCGGTTCATTATAATTTTGTTCAATACTTTTTAATATTTTATCGTAAATATTATTATTTACTGCGTATGATGAAGTCATGCACGAGTAATTCATATAATATATATTTTCAATTATATGTTTATCAAATCTATAAAATTTACCATACAAATATAACATATCCCATTCTACCGATATGTTATCTATATAGTTTAAATTTTTATTTAATCGGATTAAATTTGCCTTGCTGAGTTCACAATCATCTTCCAATATTAGTACATTTTTGTAATTTCTTTTTTTTGAAAGTTTAATGGCTTCATAATGACTTAATTTACACGCCAATTGTCTTTTCATGACGTTTTCAGTAATATTTTTTCTATTTTGATGTGACCTTGGAATTTTCCACTTATATGTTAAAGCTTTTTTTACATCAACAGCATCAAATCTTTCATAATTATAAATACCTAAATTTTTAAATGTTTTAACAATGTTTTTCCACCTATTTCGCGATTTTTTTAAATTTATTACTAGTATTTTATCAAAAAAATTATTTATGTTTAATTTATTTTCTTTAATGTGGTTGTGTTTTATTTTTTCCCAATAAGTTTTTTTTATATAAATACCGTCCTTTTTTGAAAACCACTGTGAGGATTTTAATTCTATAATTTGCGATTTAAAATATCCTAGAGTATTGAATCCTATACAGTTATTATTATAATATGCTTTTTCAAATTGTTCCGTTAATGAACTATTAGAATGAAAATCAACATCGCAATCACATTGGTCTAGACCCTGTATAAAAATAAATTCATTATCTAGTCGTTTATAAATCAATTGCAAATAGTTATTTTGAATATCCGTATCAATTGCTACTGTAGTTTCTTGCCATTTTGTAAAAGCCATTTGAGGTTGCAATTCTGCTATTTTTAATCCAGGTATAATTTTTATCAAATAATCTATTCCATGTTTTATTCCATTTTTTTTTATATATTCAACCATTTTATAAGCACCTAATTTATTAATACTATAACAAAAAAAACCACCAATATACAATTGTTTATTATATGGTTGAATGTTTAATATTGAACCAGAATTATCATATATATCTTTATATTTGTTTCTTTGTTTTTCATACATTGAATAACCCAATAAGGATAGATCTATTTTATCAAAAATCCTCTCTTCTGTTAATTTTATAATTTTTTTATCGAAATCTTTACAAAAAATTATATCGTCCTCCATAATAATATAATAATCATTGTGGGTGTCTTGTAATAGTGATAAAAATAAATTATAATGCGTCAAGGCGCAACCAATAAATCCTCGCCTGCTATCAAAATCGTTTCCTTTAAACAAATCGTTTAATTCTTTTGTAGGGTTTAATTGCATACCATCAACTGCCTCAATAAAATCATATTGTTGTATGTTATTTTCTTTTAATTTTTTTACCATTGCTTCTTTTCGGTCTACACGGCGTTTCAAGTTGATAATTTTAATTTTATGCGTGCTGTCTATTTTTTTATTATAATTATCTTGTAAAATAATTGATTTATCCATTATTAGATTATAATAACTCTTTAATGTTTAATTTTAAATTTTATCTTTTATTATAATGTTAAATTCCCCCATGTTGTCTCATTTTTTAAAAACCGCTTGTGTGTTTCCTCTATTTCTTTAATTTGGCTTTGTAAACTATTAACTATACTTTTCTTAACATACATACCATCTGTATCCGAGAAAAAATGCGATGGTTTCAAAAGTTCGACTGTATTTTTGAAAAAACCCAATGTATTAAACCCAACACATTCATCATTATAATAAGCATGTTCCATCATTTCTTGTATTGAAAAATTATTATTATAGTAACAATCATCGCCATGGTGGTCAACACCCTTAATAAAAACAAATTCATCAGTTAAATCTTTATAAATTAATCTGGTCCAGCCTTTTGATGTTATATCAGAATCCCCGGGTGTATCGGGTTTAACCCACGCCGATGTGATCAATTGGGGATTTAATTGACCCATAACCAATGTATCTACTTTGCCCATAACGGTATCAATCCCGTTTTTAATGTTATTTTTTGAAATATAATCTACTATTTTTTTCGCACCTTGTTTATTTATACTATAAGCAAATGTACCACCTTTGTAAAAGTCTTTATTTATTTTTTCTATGTTTATTTCATTATTATTATTTATATCCAACTTTTTTCTATCCTCGTCAGTCATATGATACCCCAACATAATACATTCAGATGTGGAAAAACATCCACTTTTTTCTAATTCGGGAAATATTTTATTAAACTTGTCTGTAAACTCGATATCGTCTTCAAAAATTATGTAATAATTATTATCCGGGTCATTCAATAGTTTAACCCATAAATTATAATGACTCAAAGCACATCCTATTATACCTCTTCTATATTCAAAATCATTTCCTTTAAACAATTCATCAATTTGTTTTGTAGGTTTTAATTCTTTACCATCTACTGCTTTTATAAATTCATAATTTTTTATATTTTGTTCTTGTAATTTTTTTATCATCGCATTTTTTCTATCTTTTCGCCGGTCCATATTAACAATTTTAATATGAGATTTTTTTTCTTTGGTAAATTGACTTTCTTCATTTAATTGATACGCATTTGGTTTATTCTTATCATTTCTCTCCGATGTTAATCGTCCAATATGCCTATTTGTAATAAAATCAAAAAACGCTGATTTATAGTTATGTTTATTCCATTTATTAGCGTAATCCATTTCGAAAAATTGGTTTTCAGAATCATAATTGCCCAATGATAAAATTGTTTCAACGTCTATTATAGATGGACGGAAGCTGTAATGCTGCCAATAATGACAATTAATGTAGTTTACCTTTTCATTATTATGTTTGTGCATGGAAAACCCATCGTCTAATTTTTCATGTCCTTTTATTCTATACCCATCTATTCTCTCCGCATAATTTCTATTAAATAAAACTTGTTTTACATTTTTACTTTTAAATTTGTCTAATCCTTCAATGCCTTTTTTAATATACGGCATTTTTTTATGAAATACAAAATCATCTTCCATATGAATCCAATATTTGGGCTTTAATGTATTCAACTTTTCCCATATAATATTCATGCTTTCTCGGTGCCCTTTTTTATCAGGTGTTTTCATATTGAATTCCATCCAGGGACAAATTTCTCTCATTTTCTCTCTATCTTCGTCAGAAGAATTATCGTCGACGCAAAACCAATAATCTATTTTTTCATAATCTTCCCAGTGATTTAATATAGAATTAATAGTTTGTTTAAATAAATCCAGACGTTTACAAGTTGTAAATGTAATTATAATCCAAGGTTTGTCTTTATTTACGGGCGTATGACGCAGTTCTTTTTTTTCAGTTAATAAATGAGAAACTTTTGAATAAATAAATTCCCACGCACCAATGTGTATCTTTTCGATATTGTCCATTTTGGAATAAATTAAATCCAACGCATAAAAAAATTCTAATCCTCTTTTATCGTTATAAAATTTAGTATAAAAATTTAAATTAAATAAAACTGCATTAATTAATCCTTGATTTATTTGCGGTTTTTTAGATTGGTTAATAACAACTTCTACACAAGCATCAAATCCTATATGTGGTTTGTCTGAATACCCGGCTGCTATTGAAGCAAGTAGTTCTAATCTATCGTCATATCTGCTTTTATCTAGAAATAATTTTTCACATAAATTATTATTATTAATTTTTTTATAATCTTTAAACCTTTCGTATAGTGTAATAATCATATTATGCATTTTCCGATTTCGATATTCTTCACAAGCCATCACAACTCCTTCAATTCTCTCAATGTCGTATTCAATCGTTTTTAACCAATAGTGAATGGCCTTTTCTTTTTCATTTTTATCATTGTATAAATAACCGATTGTTAAAGCCGAATAATATTTTTCTTGGTGCCAACTATCCGATTCAAGGGTTTTTTTGTACCATTCGATTGCTTTGTCTTTATTATTGGAGTCTTTGAAACTTTGCGCACAATAAAACGCGTATCTATTTTTAAGACCTTTGTCTGTTTCAGAATGATATGCCTTTTCCAATATAATGGCGTCTTTTTTGTATTTATCTGGATCTTGACTTCTGTTTCCTGTTTTTCCCGATTCGACACCGTAATCGCCTACAATCATTCCCTGTGATATATTCGACTCCATTGGTGCGAGAAATTCATGCAATACACCTTTGTATGAAAACCGTTTTCTATTATTGATTAACAGTGGTCTTTTATAAACAAAAGAGCCACCATTATCTCCAAATTGCAGATGATACATATCGCGATTCAACTCATTTGGTAATTCGAAATCGCCATGAATTTTATCGTCAGCATCAAATATCAATAAATAATCTGTTTTATTGTAGGCTTTCTCTAATGCTTCGCTCCTATTATGCCCGAAATCCTTCCATTCGCATTCGTGAATCTCTCCTTTGATGCCTTTGTTTTTAAAATATTCTTTGATTTTTTGCTGTGTGCCATCTGTTGACCCCGTATCACAAATGACGTAATAATCAAAAACAAAATATTTCAATAAATTATCAAAAGTTTCACATATTACATGTGCCTCATCTTTAACTATCATATTCAAACATATTGTTTGCTTTTTTATTTCTTTTATGGTAATATCCATTATAATAATCTTTGGATAATATGCTTTAATTAATAATTTATAATAATTATTTAAAATACTATTGCTATTTTAACACAAATGAAATATCCCAAAGTTATTTTGTTGAGAAAAGATGAATACAAAAATGAAGTAGATGATTTTGTTAAAGAAAACTTGGATAAATTTGACTGTTCTATCGAAATTTCAAATAATCCAGAAGATATACAAAAATTATTTTCCGAAAACCATCATATTTTGGTGACGTATGGTAAAACACAAGAAGAATATTTGAAATTAATTGTTCCCCACATGGTTAAAAGATTTAATTCGAGGTGGATTCACAAGACTTCTTTAACGGATATTAATCAATTTTCGTATAATGTTAATTATTGTTATATTGATAACAGTTTGCGTTTCAGAGAAACAACGCGTCCAGAATTTTCTATATTTACGAGTTGTTACAACTCATATGAAAAAATAACAAGAGCATATGACGGTGTAAAATCTCAAAAATTAAAAGACTGGGAATGGGTTATAATGGACGATTCCCCTGATGATAAACATTTTGAGTATTTAAAAAAAATGTTTAAAGATGATTACAAGGTTCGATTGTATAAAAGGTCACAAAACAGTGGTAATATAGGAAATGTAAAAAATGAAACAATAGGGTTATGTAGAGGAAAATATTTGATTGAATTGGACCACGATGATATAATTTTACCGGATTGCTTGATTGACGCGTATAATGTATTTGAAAAAGACCCAGAAATAGGATTTGTTTACATGCATACTTCAAATGTTTATGAGGATTACAGTGATTTTTCATATGGTGATTTTTTGAGTTTAGGTTATGGGGGGTATATCACGCAAAAATTTAATGGTAAATGGTTTAATGTTTGTTTAACGCCGAACATAAATAATATAACATTATCGAATTTGGTTGCTTGTCCCAATCATCCAAGAATTTGGAGAAGAAAAACGTTAATGGATATGGGTAGTTATAGTGAAATGCTTCCTATATGTGATGATTATGAAATTTTATTGAAAACATGTATAAATACTAAAGTGGCTAAAATCGATAAATTCGCGTATATTCAATTTATGAACAAAGATAATAATAATTTCTCTCTTATTCGAAATGGGGAGATCAATAAATTGGGTCCTTATTTTATTTCTCCACAATTTTATGAATTTTTTGATCTTGATAATAAAATGAAAGCGATGAATGCATTTGAAAACATTGACTACAGACGCAATCATTCTCAGATTTGGAAGAGGGAATTGAAATATATACATAAATTTTCCAATGTGATAATTAATCCAAATAAAACAACCCAAATATGTATTATAGGATTAGAAAACCTGGGAAAAGCGGAAATAGAAAACTTATATAAAGATGATAATAATGATATTTTAGTGTTGGAAAATAAAATATCAACAAAACAATTGCAAAATATACTGGATGAGAAAAAATATGATAAAATGAAATGTTATTCAATGATGGACTGTTCTGATTTGGAACTGGAGAGATTTTTTATGTTAGTTTGTAAAAATCTGGATAAATACAAAATTTATAAAAGAGAGAAATGTTATCAAGAAATTGTTATTAGTTATTAACAGTTGATTTCATATAAAGACCGTTAAATAAACCTAATTTTTTTTCTGGATTGTATTCATATCTAGACGATATAGTCATTGGATAATAAGGTAAAATATGTGTTAAAACCAATGTTTCGCACTCATCCTTACTATTTTGAGATGTAATATCTTCTACTAATACTTCAAAATACCCCCCACTAATATCATTACAAATTCTTACAGTTGCAGACATATTACCAAATTTTTGTTTTACTATATCGATATTTACAGACATTTTGATATATATATATATATAAAATATATTATATTTAATCAAATTACTATTTTTAAGTTCATTCTCACAGACATCTGCGACAATTTGACCTCTCTTATACCTGGATTAGTAGAATCACTGTAATAATTTCTTGAATTTGACGAGAACGAACATTCCGCTGATGAATATCTCCCATTAGAAGTATAAGAACCTGTTGAATCATAACAAGTGATTAATATACCTTGTCCGGGATCTGTAAGAAAATTACATGGAATTTCCTTCCATTTATCATTCATTCCAGCACTTAAAACCCAATCATCGTCAAATATTAGGGTCCCTTTATCATAATTGGTGGAATAGACAGGCATTGTTGTCTCGTTTCTAATGTAAATCTGTATAGGTCGTTTCCGCGAACCACCAATATCATATCTTGAAGTCATTTTAAACGCTATAGATTTTATAATACTTCCGGCAGGAAATTCTGCCTCTTCCAGCTCCTGCCATGTATAAAAAGATGCAGATAAACTGTATTTGTACCATTCATATATGGGCAGTGTGGTTTCTTCACGTGTCTCTTTACCTATAATAATGGGTAATATTGTATCCAGATTAATTTCTAAATTATTAGATGCTACATTATCGTTTCCAGCTGCGTCGGTTAATTTATTTGCCGCTATGCTTAATGTATAAATACCTAAGGCTGATGGGGAAAATAATACTGTTCGAACTAAGCCTGAAGTTGTAGGATCTGTAATATTTGCCACCAACCCGCGTGGCTCAGTGGAAATAGTTATGTCCCTTCTCTCAAAACCAATAGGCAATTCTGTAAATGTGAATGTAATAGTTTTATTTCCAAGAGTTTTTGTCCCATCGTAAGAAATAACTACAGTTGGTCCTACCGTATCTATAGTGGAAACTGTTAATATTGATTGTCTAGTCTGTCCAGCAGGGTCCGTTCCGGTATAAGTCAAACTAGTTGTAGTATTATGAGTCAAATCAGACCAAACAGGAAAAGATTCTGATGGACCAGTAACTGTTAGAAAATCTCCGTTACTATCAATACCCGTTGGAGCAGTGGGTGTGAAATTATATCCTTTTTCGTATTGTGCTGTTGTATCCGCAAAATTAAAATTCCCGTATAACAGAATAGAATCTGTAGCTTCCAATGTACTTTGATTATTAGCTACGTCTTGTGCTGTTATTTTGCTTATACTTATAGGTCCTGGTTGTACTGTCGATTCAATTGTATATGTCGCATTAAGTGTTGTTGCACTGGGATAAGAAATAGCTTGAGCTTCCTCTTCCACACCCAAACTATCTCTAAATTTAACCACTCCCACCCCCGTGGATGTATTCAAAGCCTCATTAGAAGCCACTAATAATGTTATTATATCACCCACTTTTGCTACAGAAGTGTTGGAATTATTACTTGTAAAAGATATAACATTTAAGACAGGACCAGTGATGTCCGGTTCATATCCAAAAGTAAAAGGTGTTATATCTGCATAAGAAGTATAACGATATCCTGAATCAAGTTCGTATATGTCGGCTTTTGGAATATTTAGTATTACTTGAGTTATGACTTCCGGAGGTGTTGGGACATCAGCTTTTATATCAAATATAGCATTTTTGCTTCCATCAAGAACAGTAATATTTCCAACCATAATAGCATTGGTTAACACATTTTCAACCAATACTTTGGAAATATCAAATCTATGTTGACAAGACACGTTAATACGTATTGTTCGAGACCCAGTCGTCCCTGAAAGTTCAACACTTGTCGATGTTATTGTTATTACGGGCATGTTCCAATACCAACAAAAATCATTATCACTTGGTTTATTCCATATTTTTACAGAATCGTAAAAAGTGTTTCCCTTTACACGAATTCGTAATTTATAAGCCCTCGAGCCTGTTGGGGGTGTAACTGAAAAATTCGTTTCTGTAACACCACTCGCCGCAGAAACCCCCGTTATAGTTTCTGTTCCATCACTATCAAAAATAGTAATATCAGAATCGGTCAATCCATACACGCCTCCAGGTATTTTCAATCCAATTCCCAAATTTCCACTCCCAAGTAAAGAATTTTTTTCAATAGCGGTTGTATAAGCACTGCCTGTATATTCTACTATTTGCATTGATGGGTCATAATTTTTAGTTCTTCCCATAAAATCATCTTTAATATTAACTACTTGAGTTGTTACGACATCCCCAGAACTATAATCATTTATAACATCTGCGTTTCCTGTAGAATCTCTAACTTGTAGATTAAATAACCAACCTTTGAACGTTCCAGCATAGTTGCTGCCGTCAACATTATTATCATAAGTAAATTTAATATATCTTTTATTTATCCATAATAAAGAAGAACCGGATGTATTAAAAGCTTGTGTCCCATCTTCAAATATATAATACGATGGCGATCCATTATACGATGGAAATACGTGACCAGGAGTCGTCCATCTCAAACTCGAAGGAACTCTCTGCCCATATCTTATGTTCGCCAAACCAGATATGCTTACATTGGAAAAATAATCAGATGCGTTTGCTTTTGATTCTATTTTAAGTTGTCCAAATAAACTAAACCCTGAAGAAGCATAAGGAAATGTATAACTTCCTACATCTATCTCCCATGTATTACCCGCTCCAGCATCAAAAATGATTGCCCCATTTGACGAAGTGTTATCATGAGCAGGTAAATCATTTGGGCCATCTGAAAAAGAAAATTTACTTATAGGTGTATATAATTTGTTTTTCGTTGTAGAATCTAATATTATACTTCCATTATTTTGTATTATATTTTCTCCCGTTCCGCTTGATGGAGCAGTCCAATTTTTTGGAACCAATCCCGAATCACCTACACTATCTATATTTTTAACATTTAAATCTTCTCCAGATTGGTTTGTTATCGAAAACCACGCCGTATCTTCTTCTCGATTTAACGAACTATCTTTATAGTAATATATTACTACGTATTTGCTATTAAATTCTTGTGTTATACCATTATTAATGCTTCCACTATCCGTTGTTTCAGAAGGCGGGGAAGTAACATCGCCTAATAATTGCAACCAACCATCCACATTTGTATCATTTGTAAGAACGTCATCTTCGTCGAATTCATCCGCCGTATTACTTTTCCAAATATATAAATTATCATATTTGGCCTCTGAACTTCTAAACCATTTAATTTTTATATATTCTTTTAGTGTATTTTCTATTAACATATAAGAATATGAAGAGGATTCAGTTTGGTTTCCAGATTTAAATTGATAAGTTACACCATTTCGTACATAATCTGCTGTTGTATCGTCACTAATCTCTTCCCATTTAAAGTCCAAACGATTTAGGTCTGCCACAATATTTCCGTGAATACCTCTAGCGTGGGGTTTTGTACCGTTTTTATTTCCACTGTTGGCTAAAATTTTTTGAATAGATAGACTATTAAATTTTCTATCCATGATTGTTGTTAATGACGCCATTGTATCGGTTGACGGACGTGTTGCGCTTATTAAATCACCCATGCTTATTGGAACTCGTACGGCCAAATCTTCGTGTTTTGTTCCACCTGTTGCAGAGGCATCATTATAAACATTGTAAATATCCGAAAATGATATATTAGTTGTCGGGATAGTAGAAGACATTTATTAAATATATATATTAAATTTAATAAATTATTTTTTCATTAACGACGCTACTAAAATTTTCAGTTCATCTATTTGTTTTTGTTGTTCTTTCACGCCCTCGATTAATAACGGTGTCAATTTCTCATACCATACTGTTTTATATTCTTTACCAACTGGTGCCTGGGTTACTATTTCAGGCAAAACTTTTTCAACTTCTTGCGCACTAACACCAACTTGTATTTTATCGTTATTATATCCTAAAGACTTGGCTAGTTCATTTTCTACAAAATAATAACCATTAAGTTGTTTTATTTTTTCTATGGGATTTTTTATAGTACCCTTAAAAGTTTTTAATCTTTCATCTGAATAATAAGCTGTTATGTTTTTTTTAACAACGGTATTGCCCTCAACATATAAAATATTATTTGGATCAGCACTGACCGCGGATGGAATCCCAGAGGAGACCCCAACTGATACCGAGGTTGTTGCTATAATCTTTGGAGCCTCGCACAAAACACATGTTAAATTCCCTCCTACACCATCTTTTGCAGGAGCCAAAATTATATTACCTGATATTTCCATAGTGATTGATGTGTCGTGTGTATCCCTTGGATCATATCTTCCGGTTGTTCCTTTTGTAAATTTTGTAGAGGGATATGGGTTTCCGGACGCATCCCTTCCTAAAACACCCTGTGGAATATAATATTTTCTTCTCCAAATCTTCTGTGGTCCTACGCCTGCTACGCCGTTTTGTTCGAAAAAGTCTTTGGGGTGGTTTTTACCATCTCCTTCCGAAATAGGAGTATAAGGCCACCATGTCGCCATCATATATCCAGATTGACCACCTAGTGTATCTGTCGTCGGTCCTATTCCCGTTGGACCACGCATTACGGCACCATAACCAGTGATACCCTCAAGCACACCAATGAGATGTCCGGCAGTATTTTCGAATCCTTTCTCGAATCCTTCCCCCGTTTCCCCCATAACACCGTTCCAGGATGGATCTAATATTTGGTTAGTCAATGATGCAAATGGTGTATACATTATTTTGGGCATGGTCCTAAAATTATTCATCATATTTGGTATATTATATATAAATATGATAAAAACATTAATATTCGTTAATTAAGGAGGATTATCTATTCGCTCAATTTGTAATGTTACATTATCTGACACCCCTAAATTATGATATATAAAGTTATAAATAGGAAACGGTGGACCGACTCCAATATATGAATTGGTGGGATTATATCCTGAGAAAAAATTTGGGACTTTATGAGGCTGTGCGCCGTTATAATAAGGACTAATTGTCCCCCATGCTCTTTCTAATGGAAAAATACCAGCTGGAACTAAATCGTATATTGTACCTGGGAAAATAAAGGTTGAAATGGAAGGCAAACCACCATCCATATTCCAAACATTTGCGGATAATCCATTTGACGGTGTGCCTGTACCCAGAGGGGGAATGGGTCCCCATGGGAGACCAGTTGCTGGATTAATGCCGGAAGGTTCTGAACCAGGTATGAGGTAAAATTCTATATCATTTCCGGGAGCGTCCCATCCAAATCTAACTATACCATCATCATATAATGGGTCGCTGTTTACTTTTTTATCCTGGCTTGTTTGAAAAGTTACATAAAATGTATTACTTGTAGCAGCACCAGAAGTAGTAGGAGCGGCTCCTCCTCCTGGTAATGATGAAACAAGTCTTGAATTAACTTCATTAGTAGTATTATTATATACTAATAAATTATTTGATGTTGGATTTGGTGGAGGTAAAGCATTAAATCGCTGTTCACTCATATTTATTTTATCCTTGTCAAAAAAAAACTTTCCATTGTACCACGGCATAATATTATATATATATTCACTATAAAATTATGTATATTATAACAGGCTTGATAAAGAAAGATTTGTACTAAATCCAGCTATTCCTTGCCAATTAGATATATTACCTGAAATATTACTATTTGCTGTAAATGGCTCATAAATAATATTATATTCAAATGGTAGAGGAAAATCCAAATCATACCTATATCCATTAATAGGGTGTGGAGCGCCATTACCCACCCATTCATTATATGACGAATCCATTATATCTGAAGGGCTTCTAACTAAAGATAATGCTAAATATATCGGTCTACCTTGTCCAACAAATACACGTTTTCTGAAACAAATTGGAAAACTATAATTCGTCCCTCCTGGCTTTGTATCTATAATTATACCTGTTGTAAGTGTTTCACTATATCCTTTGCGATTAACATTACTTTGAGATTGTGTATCTAAATTTGAGTATGAAATTATCAAATCCCCGGCGAAATCTTTATCCTTGTTTATTTGACCAGTAGAATCAGCGGAACGACCTACATTCTCGAACTCAAACTTATCAGCCCCTAAATTAGGCACTGGACCAGTATTACTACTAATTTTCTCACTATGAAACTGTCCAAATAATGCAAAATCTTCAAATGGGAAAGAAGGAGCAGTATTAAACTTACGCCATTTACATGTAATATTTAAAACAAAATTTGCTTCAGCAATATATGTACCATCTTCTAAAACATTCAAGCTTAGATCTATTGATTGTAATGGTGTGGCACCAATTATACAAGTACTATTACATAAGAAATAACATCTTGGGTCTAATGGTACAGGCATAGCGCCTCCTGGCCACCGATAATCTAAACCTGATAAAGGTGGGTTTGGATCGTAATTAAACGGACCAGCAACATTACGAGGTAATGCTACAGCATTATCTACACCAAGAAGACCTTGCGCAAAATATATAGCTGGTGTATTAGCATCATATATACCACATAAACTATTATGAGGATGATTAATATCTCCACATACCCAACTATAATAACCTATATTTGCATAATTCGGTCCATTATAAGGAGCTGTTTGAGTTCTAATTAAAGGAGTTCCGTCTTGCCATCCACATGCGGTACCTTTAGTACCTTGCCATAGAGAGGTATCAGCCTTAATTGCTTCATCATAAATTAATCCTGCTACACCGGTTGCCCCAGTATATCCAGTATAACCAGTATAACCAGTATAACCAGTATAACCTGTGTAACCTGTATAACCGGTATAACCAGTATAACCAGTATAACCAGTATATCCGGTATAACCAGTATAACCAGTGTATCCCGTGTAGCCAGTATATCCAGTATATCCAGTATAACCAGTAAATCCTGTTGGACCAGTATAACCAGTGTATCCAGTATAACCCGTGTAACCAGTATAACCAGTGTAACCAGTATAACCAGTATAACCAGTGTATCCCGTGTAACCAGTATATCCAGTATAACCAGTAACTCCCGTTGGACCAGTATAACCAGTGTATCCAGTATAACCAGTGTAACCAGTATAACCAGTGTATCCAGTATAACCAGTGTAACCAGTGTATCCCGTGTAGCCAGTGTATCCCGTGTATCCAGTGTATCCCGTGTATCCAGTATAACCAGTAACTCCTGTTGGACCAGTATAACCAGTGTATCCAGTATAACCAGTGTAACCAGTAACTCCTGTTGGACCAGTATAACCAGTGTATCCAGTATAACCCGTGTAACCAGTATAACCAGTGTATCCAGTATAACCAGTGTATCCAGTATAACCAGTGTAACCAGTGTATCCCGTGT
>Ga0209092_10001326_pt1 | contig 24380 bp, 18 predicted proteins | sample FraStrMetagenome_FD_187446 | JGI IMG/M metagenome (GOLD analysis project Ga0209092, IMG submission 187446) | Marine eukaryotic phytoplankton communities from Arctic Ocean - Fram Strait ARC3M Metagenome (SPAdes) (version 2) | ecosystem: Environmental > Aquatic > Marine > Oceanic | place: Fram... | reverse complement strand
GACAAATTAGCCTTGGATTGTTAGATATTGCTTGGCACGGAGAAGACCCAAGTAGTGTAAAAAATGTAAAGGAATTTGAAACCCTTTCATTCTCAGCTACACAGCTCTATCCAGATGTAAAAGAAAATTGTATGAGCACCTCTTTTTCTCACATATTTCAAGGCGGTTATTCTGCAGGATATTATAGTTACAAATGGGCTGAAGTATTGGATGCAGACGCATTCAAACATTTTAAAGATCACGGGATTTTTAACAATAAAATTGCTGCAAAATTTAAAAATACTGTATTGTCTCAAGGCGGAACCTGTGATCCATTGGAATTATATATTAAATTTAAAGGATCGAAACCAAATCCAGAGGCTCTTTTAAAAAGAGCTGGTTTGATTTAAAAACGATGACTCGAAGTGATAAGCTAAAACTTAAAAAAAAGACTTCAATTAAAAGCATTAAAATTGTATAAAATCAAACTTGACAATCCATACCAAACAATAGGAATACTTTCTACCCAAAATGAGGAGTAATATTTTGGTTCATTTTTTTTAGAGAATAAAAGGAATAAAAATAAAATAGGGGTGATCAACGCTAAACTATAAAGATGATTCTTATTGATTTCATCTTTAAAAAATTCTAAAACGAGTACTACAAATAATAAAAAAGTGCCGATCAATTTTGTTTTACAAACCCCTAACCTCTGTGGCAAAGTTTCGATTTTTGATTCGTCAAATTTTAAATCTCTGATTTCAAAAGGTAATGTAAGAATAAAAACAAATAGAAATCTTTGAATAAAAGATAACCAAATATTTTTATTTAGTAATTCAATATTTTCGTTTAAAATAGGCAAAACAACAGTTGTACTAGCCCAAACTAAAGCGACAATACTAATTTTGAGGCCTGTCAGGTTTCTCAAATTTTTATATTTATGTAAAGGGTTTGCGTATAAAAATGTCACAATCGCTAGGAATAAGACAAAAACTATTGAAGCTTTTGAAAGTTGAAAATAAAAAAATAAACCTGCTATTACAGAAATTAGTTGAATTAGCTTTAAAAATAGCGAAATTTCGTGTTTGGAAGATTTGTATATTGACACAAACTTTACAAAGTTGTACCCAGCAATGGTGCTAAAAAAAATGAAGAAATAAAAATATTTTAAAATTTTTATATCGAATTCGTTAGCAGTAATACCAACCAACGCAGAGACTGCAAGAGCGACATGCAAACTACTTCTAATATAAATTTTAAACCAATTCATCTCACAAAAATAACCATTGTTAAATCAATCACAATTAATCGTTAAAAATCAGCTGTTTTTATTTTAAAAAACATTCATTTATTGTTAAATATTGTAAATTTGCTCATCAAATTTTAACGAAGTAAAATGAACACAGATTCTTTCGCTCAAAGACACATTGGTCCAAGAAAAAGTGACCTCAGTAAAATGCTAAAAACTATTGGTGTTAACTCTATGCAACAGCTCATAGAAGAGACCATTCCAGAAGACATTCTACTTGATAAAAAACTTTCCTTATCTAAAGCAATGTCTGAACAAGAATATCAAGAACACAACAATTTACTTAGTAAAAAAAACAAATTATTTAAAACCTACATTGGACTGGGTTATCACCATACTTTTTCACCTCCTGTAATTCAAAGAAATATTCTTGAAAACCCGGGATGGTATACTGCATATACGCCTTATCAAGCGGAAATAGCTCAAGGTAGATTAGAAGCCTTAATTAATTTTCAAACGATGGTATGTGACTTGACAGGAATGGAATTGTCAAACGCTTCTTTGTTGGATGAAGCAACTGCTGCTGCTGAGGCAATGGCATTACTATTTTCAGTTCGTGATCGTTCACAGAAAAAAAATAATGTTGTTAAATTTTTTGTCTCAGAAGAAATTTTTCCTCAAACCATGTCACTGTTAGAAACTAGATCAAATCCACTAGGCATAGAATTAGTTAAAGGAAATCATGAAGATTTTGATTTTTCTGATGAGTATTTTGGGGCCATGTTACAATACCCTGGAAAATTTGGTGAAATATATGATTACAAATCATTTGTAAACAAAGCTCACCAAGCTTCTATAAAAGTCGCAGTCGCCGCTGACATATTAAGTTTAGTTTTGCTAGAAGCTCCTGGGAACTTTGGAGTTGATGTTGTCGTCGGTACTACACAACGATTTGGGATTCCTTTAGGCTATGGGGGACCGCACGCCGGTTATTTCGCTACTAAAGAAGCTTACAAGCGTAATATCCCAGGAAGGATTATAGGTGTTACAAAAGACATGGACAACAACCTATCTTACAGAATGGCTTTGCAAACTAGAGAGCAACATATAAAGAGGGACAGGGCAACTTCCAATATATGTACAGCACAAGTTTTATTAGCAGTAATGGCAGGTATGTATGCCGTATATCACGGTCCGGATGGATTAAAAAACATTGCAACTAAAGTCAATAAAACGACTACAACACTTGCCAAAGCACTTGAAAAGTTAGGATTTTCTCAAACAAATTCTACTTTTTTTGACACCATCGTACTACAAGCAAAAAAAAATACAATCAAGCCTATTGCAGAAAGAAATGAGATTAATTTTTATTATATAGATGATAACAATATCAGTATTTCTATAAATGAAACTACAAGCTTAAACGACCTTCACAAAATCGTTAATGTATTTGCTGAAGGTGCTCATAAAGATTTTGTAATGATTGACACTTTGGTTGCTGACGTTTCAATTCCTGAGGCTTTAGTCAGAAAAACACCTTATTTAACAAATAAGGTTTTTAATACCTATCATTCAGAAACTGAAATGATGCGTTATATCAAGAAACTCGAACGAAAAGATTTATCTTTAAACCATTCTATGATCTCTCTAGGATCCTGTACTATGAAACTTAACGCAGCTTCAGAGATGCTTCCATTGAGTAACCCAAATTGGTCAAGTATTCATCCTTATGTTCCTTTAGAACAAGCTCAAGGGTACCAAGAAATGTTAAAGAACTTAGAAGACCAATTAACTGAAATCACAGGTTTTGCTGCAACTTCTTTGCAACCAAACTCTGGCGCACAAGGAGAATTTTCGGGTTTAATGGTGATTAGAGCTTATCACGAATCCAGAGGAGACCATCATAGAAATATTTGCTTAATCCCTTCTTCAGCTCATGGAACCAACCCCGCAAGTGCAGTGATGGCAGGAATGAAAGTTGTTGTAACTAAAGCTACTGACCAAGGAGACATTGATATTGATGATTTACGCGAAAAAGCTGTTTTATATAAAGACAACCTATCATCTTTAATGATAACTTATCCCTCAACGCATGGCGTTTATGAAGCTTCAATTATCGAAATCAATCGTATTATTCATGAAAACGGAGGTCAAGTATATATGGATGGAGCAAATATGAATGCTCAAGTTGCCTTAACGAATCCAGGAGCAATTGGAGCGGATGTATGTCACTTAAACTTACACAAAACATTTGCCATTCCACACGGTGGCGGTGGTCCTGGAGTCGGTCCCATTTGCGTTGCAAAACAATTAGCCCCTTTTTTACCAAGCAATCCAATTATAAAAACTGGAGGAGAAAAAGCGATTACAGCTATCTCAGCAGCTCCATGGGGATCAGCATTAGTTTGTTTGATTTCCTATGCTTATATCTGTATGCTTGGAGAGAAAGGATTAAAAAAATCGACTGAATTTGCAATACTAAATGCTAATTATATAAAAGAAAGGCTACATGGTTCTTTCGAAGTTTTATACACCGGTGAAAGTGGCCGTGCAGCGCACGAAATGATTATAGATTGTCGCCCATTCAAAGCTAACGGAATTGAAGTAACTGATATCGCAAAAAGATTAATGGATTATGGCTTTCATGCTCCAACAGTTTCATTTCCTGTTGCTGGGACCATGATGATTGAACCAACAGAAAGTGAAAGCTTAGAAGAATTAGATCGTTTTTGTGACGCTATGATTTCAATAAGAAAAGAAATTGATGAAGCCAAATTGGATCAACCCAATAATGCACTAAAGAATTCACCACATACTCTGGAAATGCTTACCAAAGATGATTGGAATTTACCATATTCAAGAGAAAAAGCTGCCTTTCCATTGCCGTATACTAGAGAAAATAAATTTTGGCCAACGGTCAGAAGAGTAGATGATGCTTATGGAGACCGTAATTTAATTTGCACTTGTACTCCTATGGAAGAGTTTATGGTAGAATAGTTAATTTTAATTATTAACTAATTAAAAAATTATCAAATAAAAAGCTTTTCTTAAGAAAAGCTTTTATATTTTTACCAATCACAAGAAAACTAGTAGCTTATGGCTATAAAAATTACTGGTGTTGGTAGTTATATTCCCCAACAAGAGGTTCCTAATAATTCATTTTTAAAAAATGATTTTTATACTGAAGATGGTCAGCAGTATAAGGTGGATAATGATATTATTATCAAAAAATTTAAGCATATAACGGGTATCTCTGAAAGACGCTATGCAAAAGATCATCTAAATAATTCTGATATCGGAGCTATTGCATCTGAAAAAGCAATTCAAAATTCCAATATTAACGCTGAAGAGCTAGACTACATAATAGTAGCTCATAATTATGGAGATGTCGCTCATGATTCCAAACAAAGTGATGCGGTTCCAAGCATTGCTTCAAGGATAAAGCAAAAAATAAATATAAAAAATCCAAGTTGTGTAGCCTATGACATTTTATTTGGATGTCCCGGATGGGTAGAAGGAATGATTCAAGCAAATGCTTTTATCAAAGCAGGAATTGCCAAGAAATGTTTGATAGTAGGTACTGAAACACTTTCAAGAGTTACCGATCGAAGCGACCGAGACGCAATGATTTTTAGTGATGGAGCAGCTGCTGTTGTATTAGAAAAAACTGATAGCTCTGAAGGAGGTATGCTTGCTCACGAATCTGCAACCTATGCTATAGAGGAAGCTAATTATATTTATTTTGGCGAATCTTTTAATCCTGAAGATACCAAGAATACAAAATACATTAAAATGTTAGGTAGAAAAATTTACGAATTTGCACTCACCAACGTACCGCTGGCCATGAAAGCTTGTTTAGATAAATCAAAAGTTGATATTTCTAACATAAAAAAAATATTAATTCATCAGGCGAATGAAAAAATGGATGAAGCAATCATTCAAAGATTCTATAAATTATATAACCTAGACATGCCAAAAAACATTATGCCAATGTCTATTAATAAATTAGGAAATTCTAGTGTGGCAACCGTACCAACTTTATACGACTTGATTCTCAAGGGAGAACTAGAAAATCATTCAATAAATAAAGGAGATCATATTATTTTTGCCAGTGTAGGTGCTGGGATGAATATTAATGCTATAATTTATCAAGTGTAATATTATCTTTTGAATCTTGTACGAAAATAATTTTCCACATAAGCGATATCAAATTACCTTAGATTTTCTAAAAAAACACATTGCAAAAAACGAATCTATATTAGATTTAGGGGTATTCAATCCATTTTCAGAGATCTTAATAAATGAAGGGTTCAATGTTGCTAACACTCAAGGTCAAGACCTAGATCTAGACACCTCAATTGTAAAAAAAAATGATTTTGATGTAGTAACTGCTTTTCAAATTTTTGAACACATGGTGGCTCCTTTTAATGTTTTAAGTAATATAAAGACTAATAAACTAATAGCTTCAGTTCCTTTAAGCTTATGGTTTTCGAAAGCATATAGAAACAACAAAGACAAATGGGACAGGCATTACCACGAATTTGAAGATTGGCAATTTGACTGGCTTTTAGAGAAATCTGGATGGAAAATTAAAGATCATGTCAAATTTGTAAATCCAGTTAAAAAAATTGGTATAAGACCCATTTTTAGAAAGTTTACTCCAAGATTTTACTTGGTGTATGCAGAAAGAAAATAACAACGAAAATGTTTTCATAAATTATAAGATTTGTAAATTGATATCTGATATGAGAATAAATATAATTATACCAGCTTATAATGAGGAAGAAAATATTGGTGAAACACTTCATTCTCTAATCAATCAATCGATTCCTATTCATAAAATAATTATCATAAATGACAATTCAACAGATGGCACTCAAAAAATTATAGATTCTTTTACAACTAAATTTTCAAATATTGTATCAAAAGAACTAATCTCATCAAATAAACATTTACCGGGAAGTAAAGTCATTAATGCTTTTTACAAAGGTTATGATCTAGTTGATAAATCATATGATATCATCTGTAAAATTGATGCTGATCTTATTTTTCCATTAAATTATTTTGAAAAAATTATTGAACTTTTTAAAGAAGATGCAAATATTGGTATGGCTGGAGGATTTTGTTATATTAAAAACAACAACAACTGGATTTTAGAGTCTCTAACTAATAAAGATCATATAAGAGGAGCTCTTAAAGCCTATCGTAAAAAATGTTTTACAGATATTGGAGGTTTGAAAAACACCATGGGCTGGGATACAGTTGATGAACTACTTGCTAGATATCACGGATGGTCGATTGCCACTGATGAAAATTTAAAAGTTAAACATTTAAAACCTACCGGAGCTAATTATTCTAGAGAAGCAAAACATAGGCAAGCAGAAGCTTTTTATAAAATGAGATACGGATTATTATTATTTTTTATAGCGACAATAAAATTAGCACTAAAAAAGAAAAACTTTTATTTTTTTATAAACACATGTATTGGTTATTTAAAAGCTTCAATAAATAAGGTTCCTTTCATGGTAACTGTTGAAGAAGGTGCATTTATTCGTAGCTATCGATGGAGGGGAATAAAAAAAGCTATTCTGTTAAAAGGTGTCAAAAATCTTTAATGCCTGCGTTTTTAATAGATAGTTTATATGTATTTTTGATCTTAAAATCATAGTATGAAATTCTGTTTTAAACCTTTTTTATTTCTTATTTGTTGTATGGGCTTCGTAGCATCTTGTAATACTAAAAAAGAAGTAACACTTGTCGCCGAAAAAAACTCAATAACAAAACCTAAAAATATAATTTTACTTGTAGGTGATGGTATGGGATTAAGTCAAGTTTCCGCGAGTCAGTTTTATAAAAATAGTAAATCAAACTTTGAGCGTTTTCCGATTATTGGACTTATTAAAACTTCTTCTGCCAGCGAACTAATCACTGATTCAGCTTCGTCGGCAACGGCTTTTGCTAGTGGTATCAAAACATACAATGGTGCATTAGGAGTTAATTTAGATACCACATCAGTCAAAACTATTGTAGAGGAGATTTCAGAAATTGGAATTTCAACAGGAATTATTTCAACTTCTTCTATTACCCACGCTACCCCTGCCGCTTTTTATACCCACACAAAAAAAAGAAGTATGGCTGAAGATATTGCCTCTCAATTAGTAACTTCTGAAATTGATTTTTTTGCCGGAGGTGGTAGCGACTACTTTACCAATCGTAAAGACAATAGAGATCTTATTTTAGAATTAGAAGAAAAGAATTTTATAATGAATTTAAACTCTTTACCGACTGGTATCACAACTGACTTTTCAAAAAAACAAGGATATTTATTAGCCCCTAAAGGATTACCAAAAATATTAGAGGGGAGAGGAAATTTTTTATCGGACGCTACAACACTTGCTTTAAACTATTTATCTACTAATGAAAATGGTTTTTTTTTAATGATCGAAGGCGCCCAAATAGATTGGGGCGGTCACGATAATGATGCGGACTATTTGATTAGCGAATTAATTGATTTTGATAATACCATAGGAGTCGTATTGGATTTCGCTGAATCAAATAAAGAAACATTGGTTATCGTAACAGCTGATCATGAAACTGGTGGTTTTACACTAGGACAAGAAAATGGTGACTACAATAAAATTAAACCTGTATTTTCAACTACTGGTCATTCAGCCACCATGGTTCCTGTTTTCACTTCAGGCCCTAATGCCAGACTGTTTGGAGGTATCTATGAAAACACAGCTATTTATGATAAAATGAAATCTTTATTTTTTAAAAATAATGAAAACTGATTCATTCCCTTTTAATTTAATATTTTAGCATAAGTGAAAAAACCAGTTAAGTACATACACGACATTGGGTCCTATTTTTTGATGCTAAAAAAAGTATTTAGCAGTCCTACTAAAAAATCAGTTATGAAAGAATTGGTTTTAAAAGAAATTGATGACTTAATCATCAAATCGTTAGGAATTGTCGCTTTTATCTCTTTTTTTGTAGGAGGAGTAATTTCTATTCAAACTGCTCTAAACCTTGAAAACCCTATTATCCCAAAGTCTTTGATAGGCTTTGCTACAAGACAATCTATTATTTTAGAATTTGCACCAACGTTTATGTCTATAATTATGGCTGGGAAAGTTGGCTCTTTTATTACTTCTAGTATTGGATCTATGAGAGTTACAGAGCAAATTGATGCTTTGGAAGTGATGGGTATTAATTCTTTAAATTATTTAGTTTTTCCAAAGTTGATTGCCATGTTTTTTTACCCATTTATAATTGCGATAGCAATGTTTTTGGGAATATTTGGTGGGTTTTTGGCTGGGGTTTATGGAGGGTTTACAACCGCAACTGATTTTACAATTGGACTACAAGATTCTTTTTATCCATTTCATCTTGCCTATGCTTTTATAAAAACATTTTTATTCGCAATTATTTTAGCTACCGTACCTTCATGGCAAGGATACTATATGAGAGGTGGAGCACTAGAAGTTGGTAAAGCGAGTACCAACTCGTTTGTTTGGACAAGTATCATTATAATTTTAACTAATTATATTGTTACACAATTACTCTTAAGCTAATGATAAAAGTAACTGAAATAAAAAAGAGTTTCGGAGGAGATGAAGTTTTAAAAGGAATTTCTACAACATTTGAAAAAGGAAAAACCAATCTAGTAATTGGAAGAAGTGGTAGCGGAAAAACGGTGATGTTAAAATGTATGGTAGGGTTATTTAAACCCAACTTTGGCGAAATATTATTTAAAGATAAAGCTATAAGTAAAATGAATTCTGAAGCTCACAGAGTTTTACGAGAAGAAACCGGAATGTTATTTCAGGGAGGTGCTTTATTTGATTCTATGAATATTGAAGAAAATGTAATGTTTCCACTGCGAATGTTTTCAAATAAAGAAAAACCTGAAATGCTCTTGAGAGTTAATGAAGTATTGGAACGAGTTGATTTAAAAAACATTAATAATAAATTCCCTTCCGAGATATCAGGTGGAATGAAAAAAAGAGTGTCAATAGCTAGAGCAATTGTGAATAATCCAAAATACCTCTTTTGTGATGAGCCTAATTCAGGATTGGACCCAAAAACAGCTACCTTAATAGATCAATTAATTCAAGAAATAACCAAAGAGAATAATATTACAACTGTTGTTGTTACCCATGATATGAATTCAGTGATGGAAATAGGTGAAAAAATTGTTTTTTTAAAAGATGGTAAATTAGTTTGGCAAGGATCTAATCTTGAAATATTTAAAACTGATAATAAAGATGTAACTGATTTTGTATATTCTTCTGATTTATTTAAAAAAATAAGAAATATTCAATTAAATGAACATTAATTTTAGATCACTATCTGTTCACATTCAAATAATTATCCTATTTTAGATAAAAATTTAAAAATGAAAAAAATGAAAAAAAATTTACTTTTAATCTTTGCTATTATAAGCACTTCTTCAATTATTGCTCAAGTTTCGTTCACTAACAGAAATGATTTGATTGGAAATTATGAAGGTAGTACCTCAATTACTGTTGATATGAATGGTGATTATTTAGATGATTTTGTAAGAGTTTCAGAAAATGGCATAGGTATAGATTATCAGCAGGAAGACGGTAGCTTCGAGTCTGTATTTATTGAAATGATTATTCAGTGGATTCCCGATTGGAGTGCTGCTGCTGCCGATATTGACGGAAACGGATACACTGATCTTTTATTGGGTAATGGACAGAGAGCTTCCTTTTTATTTGCAAATGACGATGGAACTGCTTTTGAAGAAATAGTTTACTCAGATCTATACATTTTTTCACAAAGAACTAACTTTGTAGATATTGATAATGACGGAGATTTAGATGCGTTTATTTGTCATGATGTTGATGGTAATCATGCTTATAGAAACGACGGGGGGCAAAATATGGTTTTAGATTTTGATCTAATTCAAACACTTGATCTTGCTGGAAATTATGCCTCTTTATGGGTAGATTATGATAACGATGGAGACACTGATATGCATTTAACAAAATGTCGTCAAGGATCATCACCTGGTGACCCAGAAAGAACAAATGCTATGTATAGAAATAATGGCGACGGAACTTATACTGAGGTTGCGGAATCTCTAGGTATAGCAGATAACGAACAATCTTGGGCAACTGTTTGGCAAGATTTTGATAATGATGGAGATTTTGATGCTTTTTGTGTAAATCATAGTGATGCGAATCGTTTTTATGAAAATGATGGAAATGGAGGTTTTAACGACATTATAGAATCTACTGGTATCAATCCTACAGATCTTGGAGCTTGGGAAAATCATGGGGCCGATTTTAATAATGATGGTTACATTGATATATTATCAGAAATGGCCAGAGAGTTATACATGAATAATGGTGATATGACTTTTACTGGCTTTGACTTGCCTTTTGATGAAGGAGCGGTAGGAGATTTTAATGGTGACGGATATCTTGATGTTGGAAGAAGTGGAAATCTTTGGATGAATGACGGTGGAACCAATAACTGGGTAAAATTTGTTTTAGAAGGTGTTGAAAGTAATTCACACGGTATAGGTGCAAGAATTACCATTAATGGCGATTGGGGTTCGCAAATAAGAGAGATTCGTTCAGGTACAGGTTATAGCCATATGAGCTCATTATTTGCTCATTTTGGATTAGGAACTAGTACAGGGATTGAATCTGTATTAATAGAATGGCCTTCAGGAACTGTTGATTTTATTGAAAACGTAGATATAAATACTCAACATATTTTTGTTGAAGGAGAAAATTTAGGAGGAAGCGACTTTGAATTTAATCAAGTAAATTTATACCCAAATCCTACAACTTCAGTACTAAATTTTTCAAAAAACAATATTGTGGGAAACACTGTAAGAGTTATAGACTCGAACGGAAAAATAGTTCTTAATACAACAGTTTCACCAGACAGTAATATCAATGTGGAAACACTAACTAGCGGAGTATATTTTGTTCAACTAGAAATTGAAAATAAAAATATTAGTTATAAATTTATTAAAAAATAATAACTTATTTACTTTTATTAAAAAAGGCTGTCAAAAACGACAGCCTTTTTTAATCTATAATAAGTAAAGAATCTAACTTTAGTTTATATCTTAACCATATATTCAAACTTTTCATATCCTTTTCCCTACTCCTTTTAGAATACTTTTTATCCCATTTGATTGAGAAAACTGGAATTGTATCTGTTGTTTCAAAATCAGTGGTTACTTTATTATAATAACTAATTGACTGAATTTCGCTGTAATTCATTTTAACTTCTCTACTAATGTCATCAAATCGAAGCTCTTTAACTTTGATACTTGTAAGCTTATCCTCTAAAAATTTAATTTTTGCTTCTTTATCTTTCAGTAATTGTTCATTCTTTTCATAAAGCTCATCCAATATATCAAACTTTAATTTACCAGATAATTCTTGTGCCATATCACCACTTTGATCAGCAGCTTGAAAAATTTCTAAAGTCGTATTAGTTAAATTAGAATTTTCCTTTAACTCATTTCTCCAAAACTCTATAACTGACTCAGGAACCAATCTCCCAATTAAATAAACTTCAATTTTATTAGAATCATAATCTTGATTAGATTTTAAAATAACAGCTCCTTTGTGTTTGACACTAGTTGTAACGAATTCTTTTGCCTTATTCTCAAAAACCTGAACTTTTAGAAGGTTTAAAAATAATACAACACTTGGAACTATTACAATAATCGCAATACTTGTCGCAATTTGAGCTATTCTTTTTCTACGTTTTGAATTGGCATATTTTACCATTGGAAATCGTAAAATTTTTGCGATTAAGAAAGTCGTTAAAGCTATAAAAACAGCATTAATTGAAAATAAATAGATAGCTCCACCAGCATAATTAATATTCCCTATTGCTAAACCATATCCAACGGTACATAGTGGAGGCATCAATGCAGTGGCTATAGCTACTCCAAATATTACACTCGCCATAGTTCCCTTTTTTGTTTTAGCAACAATTAAGGCTAGTCCACCAAAAATAGCTATCAATACATCTAATATTGTAGGATAGGTTCTAGCTAGTAATTCTGGAGTCTCTTTGGTAAGGGGGGATATTGAAAAATAAAGATATGCAGTGATCACACTCAAAGCAACCATAACACCTAAGTTAATTAAAGACTTTTTTAGGGTTTCCACATCGTTGATTGCTACGGATAAGCCTAAACCAACAATAGGACCCATCAATGGGGAAATTAACATGGCACCAATAACGACTGCTGCACTACTTACGTTTAGTCCTATCGAAGCTACAAATATTGAAAAAATTAATATCCAAGCATTGTGTCCTTTAATGGAAATATCTGTTTTAACGCTCTCTATAGTAGTTTCTCGATCGGTTTCTTCTCTGAGATCCAAAAGTTCTTTAAAAAAAAGCTTTAATCCTTGCCAAGCAGATTCTTTTATTTGGTCAAATTGTTGATCCTCAGTAATTTCATTAGAATCTTCCATCTTTTTATTTTCCTGCATCACAAGTATTTATCATTATTCTTAATTTTTAATTCGGGTTTTTTTTTATTTAAGATGATTAAAAATAATCTTTTATTTTAAAAAAACCTTTTTTTTAGAACCTAAAGTAATTCAACCTCAGCATTTGGATTAAATAAATATATTTTACCCGTAGAAATTTCAACACACTCAAAACGTTTAACCCGTCTTGGTCCCCTTTTAAAAATCTTTCCATTATAAATTCTAAATCTGCTACCTAAAGGTATTTCAAATATATAATTTTTATCGTTGGGAGCATCATATTCTTTAAGTGCTAAAGATAAGTTCGTATCAGTATCACTACTAGCTTTTGGGTTTTTAAAATGAATCGCTAAAAAAGGTAATAATTTATTTGGAAATATTTCTGGTCTTAGGTAGGGTAACATTAATTGCTGAAATGTTCTTTTCCATTCAATTCCATGAGGTTTAATTGAATTTCCGTGTTTTTTAAAAGCTATTAAATGAGCTATTTCGTGAATTAATGTAATTAAAAAGCGAAAATTATTTAGGTTGGAGTTAACTGTAATTTGGTGTTGCCCATTGGACATTTTTCTATAATCACCGTGTCGGGTAACTCTTTCGTTAACAATTTTGAGATGAATATTATGTGCAGTAATTAATTGAAAAACAGAAGCTATTGAAGCTTGGGGAATATATTTTCCAAGTATTTTTGACATTAGTTACATTAAGGAGTGGAATTAGAGACTTGCAGGACTTTACCATTATATAATTGTTGTCCACTAATTGAAAACTGCATAATATATTTAGCCATTTGTATTGCAGAAATACTCGCCTCATATCCAGGAAAGGCTTCTTCAAGCATTTCAGTTTGAACGGCACCCAATGCCAACACATTGAATGAAGGCCCTTTTTCTTTGTACTCTTCAGCCAATAGCTCTGTAAGCGTAATTAAAGCTCCTTTACTACTGCTGTAAGCGCTCAAGCCAGGAAATTTAATGCTTCCTTGAATTCCCCCCATACTACTTATATTTACAACATGGCTCTCCTTATTCATGAAAGGGAGTATTGCTTTAGTTAGAGCAGCTGCACCAAAAACATTCACGTCATAAACATTGATAAATTCATCTATGGAGGTCTCAGCAAATGGTTTGTTTAAAAGAGCTCCTGAATTATTAATTAAAATATCTACTTTTTTCCAATTTTCCGCTACAAACTTGGAAGCAGATTCAATATCGTCTGAATCTGTTATATCAAAAGGAAAAATAGTACAACCACTGAGTTTCATACTTGATATGGGTGCAGCGTTACGCGATAAAGCCAAAACATTAAAGCCTGCGTCTGTGAACAACTTTACAAGTTCGTAACCTATTCCTCTACTGGTTCCTGTGATAATAACATTTTTCATTTACACAAACATGGTTACAGGGTTTTCAACATAGGTTCTAAAAGTCTGCAAAAAAGATGCTCCGGTAGCGCCATCTACAGTTCTATGGTCACAAGCAAGGGTAACAGTCATTGTATTACCAACAACTATTTGTCCATCTTTTACAATTGGTTTTTGAACAATAGCTCCAACAGAAAGTATTGCAGAGTTTGGTTGGTTTATAATAGAGGTAAATTCTTTTATTCCAAACATACCTAAATTAGATACCGTAAAGGTACTACCTTCCATATCTAACGGTGTTAGTTTTTTATTTCTTGCCTTAGTCGCTAATTCTTTTACATTAGTTCCAATTTGACTGTAGCTCATTTGGTCAGCAAATTTTAAAACAGGCACTAACAAACCATCATCTACTGCTACCGCAACTCCAATATGAATATGTTTAGCGATTAAAGTTGAGGTATCAGTCCAGTGAGAATTAACTTTTGGATGTTTACGTAATGCCATCGCACTGGCTTTTACCACCATATCGTTGTAAGAAATTTTAACATTCGGATCTGAATTAATTGCTGCTCTAGCAGAAATTGCACTGTCCATATTTAACTCGATAGTCAAATAATAATGGGGAGCCATAAATTTTGACTCTCCAAGACGTTTGGCAATAACCTTTCGCATTTGAGAATTTTTTACCTCTTCAAAACTTTCCTCTCCTACAGGAATGTAAGATGCAGAAACAGACGAAACAGGTTGGTAATTTTCAATATCACGTTTTATAATTCTTCCTTGTTCTCCGCTTCCTTTTAATTGTGACAGCTTGATTCCTTTTTCTTGAGCTAACTTTTTTGCAAGAGGTGAAATAAATATTCTTTGATTTGAAGTTGTATCACTTATAGCTACTGGTGTTTTTGGAGTTTCAATTTTCACTTCTTCAACAACGGGAATGGCTATTTCTTTTTCGGCTTGAACAAGTGTGCTTTTATCGTTTGAAGAATAATTTTCCAGTAAGCCAGAAACATCGGTACCTTTTGGACCAATTATGGCTAACACTGAATCTACCAAAGCTGTTTCTCCCTCTTTTACTCCTATCTCTAACAAAACACCAGAATAGAAAGATTCAAACTCCATTGTTGCTTTATCAGTCTCTATTTCAGCGAGTATATCGCCTTCCTCAACGGTGTCACCTTCTTTTTTATTCCAAGTAGCAACAGTGCCTTCTTCCATGGTATCACTTAAACGGGGCATCGTTATCACTTCTACTCCATTTGGAATCACCATTTGAGAACTCTCCGTTGATTCTGTAATCTTAAGTTCTAAGGGAGATGTTGCTTCTTGTGCTTCATCCACTTTAGAAACAGTTGAACTATCTGGATTAATAAGACCTAAAATATCTTCTCCAGGATCACCTATAATAGCTAACAATACGTCAACTGGTGCGGTCTCTCCTTCTTGGACACCCACATGAAGTAGCGTTCCTTCGTTAAAAGATTCAAACTCCATCGTTGCTTTATCGGTTTCAATTTCGGCTAAAATATCTCCTTCCGAAACTTTTTCACCTACTTTAAAAAGCCATTTAGCTACGGTCCCTTCCTCCATTGTGTCGCTTAAACGCGGCATATTTATAACTTCTGCCATATAAATTTATATTTTATGTGATAAAAAGGGGTAATCTTCTTGCTCGTATACAACATCGTACATTATATTTTTATCAGGATAAGGTGAATCTTCGGCAAATTGCTCGCATTCAGCAACTAAATTCTTCACTTTTTGATCGATTTCCTTTATTTGTTCTTCTGTTGCGTATTTCTTATCTAAAAGGATATTTTTAATATAACTAATAGGATCTTCCTCTTGCTTGTCTGCTACTTCTTTTTTGGTTCTATAATGTTGAGCATCACTCATAGAATGTCCTCTGTAACGGTACGTTCTGATTTCTAAAAATGTAGGTCCATTTCCACTTCTTGCTCTTTTTATAGCTTCATCAAGAGCTTCAGCTACTACTTCAGGCTTCATCCCATCGACAGGTTTACAAGGCATGTCATAAGCCAATCCCATTTTCCAAATTTCTGAATGATTAGCGGTTCTCTCAACAGAAGTACCCATAGCATAACCGTTATTTTCAACACAGAAAACAACTGGCAAATTCCACAACATTGCTAAATTCATAGTTTCATGGAGCGAACCTTGGCGCATTGCTCCATCTCCCATGAATGTCAATGTCACTCCACCTTTATTAAAATACTTATCAGCAAATGCAAGACCCGCTCCTAAAGGAATTTGTCCTCCAACAATACCGTGCCCTCCATAGAATCTATGTTCTTTAGAAAATATATGCATTGAACCACCTAAGCCAGAAGAGGTTCCGGTACCTTTTCCGTACAACTCTGCCATGACTTTTCTTGGATCTACCCCCATTCCGATAGGTTGTACATGATTTCTGTAAGCAGTAATCATTTTGTCCTTGGTAAGATCCATCACATGGAGTGCTCCTGCAAGGATTGCTTCTTGACCGTTGTATAAATGAAGAAATCCTCTTACTTTTTGTTTGATATAAACCTGAGCAAGCTTGTCTTCAAATTTTCTCCAGAAGTACATATTTTCGTACCAATCGAGGTATGTTTTTTTTGTGATTTTTTTCATAATATTTTCACTATTATAAAATTAGGTAATTTTAAATATAGCAGACAAAAATACTATATTATTAGCATCTACAAAATTATAATTCTTAAAAGAATTATAAACAAAAAAATTAACTTTTTGGTGGGCAATATAAATCTGCGGAAAAGATTAAGAAGAATAGCAAAAATTATAAAAAAGTACTGTCAAAAATCAAGGGTAATATGTCTTTTACGGAGTTGGATTTTACGACCTTACCCGATTCTCCCATAAAATATATTTCGATTAAAGAATTTTGTTTCACCTCATACTCAGCCAAGACTTGCCTACAAGCCCCACAGGGAGGCACCGCTTTGGTAATTTTACTATGAAGAGATTTTGCAGAAATAGCCATAGAATGAATCGTGGCCTCTGGATATTGAGATCCAGCATAAAATATGGCAACTCTTTCAGCGCAAAGACCGGAGGGATACGCTGCGTTTTCTTGATTATTACCTGTAATAATCTCCCCTGAGTTTAATTGCAAAGCTGCACCTACTTTAAAAGAAGAATAAGGCGCATAAGCTCTATCTCGAGCTTTATGCGCCTTATCCATTAGTTTTTGAATCGAAACTGGTAGCTTTGAAACACTTTCAAATACATCTAAATTTATTTCGATTTTAATATTTTTCACAAGAATCTAGTATTCGTCATATTCATCGCCAAAATTAAATGTTAAACCAAAACGAAGAGTTCCTTCTAATGGACTAATTACTTTTGAAGTGGAGATTAAATATGAAATATCAATATTAATGGTGGTGTACTTAAATCCTGCACCTAACGAAAAAAACTTTCTAGCTCCTTTTGTTTCATGTTCGTTAAAATATCCTGCTCTAAAAGCGAAAACATCTCTATACCAATACTCTGCTCCTAATGCCCATGTTAACTCATTGAGCTCTTCACTAAATCCATTTGGCGCATCGCCAAACGATTGAAATACGCCCTTAAAAAAGTTGACATTTGGATCTTGGCCTTTGTAAATAACTCCATTTGTATCGCTTATGAGGGTATCTACATTTGGATCATAAACACCATCACCATCAAAATCTTCAAAAGTTCTCTCGGTCCCATAAATTGGTGGCGTAGGTACTAGTAGTTTATTGAATTGTGCAGTTACACCAACGGTATTGTATTCATCTAATATGAAATCAAATCCTGCACCTAAAGCAAGATTTGTCGGTAGAAAACTTTCTTGACCAGTCTCATCGTATTTTAGTTTAGAACCTAAATTTGAAATATTAATTCCAGCTCTCCATCGTCCATCAAAACTATTCATTGGTATTTCTTCACTTTGATAATAGGATGATATATCTACCGCAAAAGTACTTGCAGCATTTGCATCTTCAATAGCTGTTTGTAATTTTAAATCGGACCGTATATATCTACCGGTTACTGCCAGTGCGATACGTTCGCTGACTCTCAAAGAATAGGTAAGATCAAATAACATTTCGTTTGGTTTTACAATAAGAGGCTCTTGATCAACAGTTTCTCTTAATTCAATCTCTCCACTACTAAAATATCTAAAACTTGCTCCTACAGCACTTTGTTCATTTATTCTATTGTAGTAAGTTATGTTACCTAAAAATACATCATTTACAAGCTTACCTAGATAGGGCGTGTAGGTAACCCCTATTCCTTGTTTGGATAAAGCAAAAGCAGCTTTTGAAGGATTCCATTGTTGTGAAAATGCATCGGCAGAAGTTGCGACACCCATATCTGCTAGACCGGCAGCTCTTGGGTCTGCCCCAATAAGTACAAAAGGGACTCCAGTTGTAATCACTCTTGAATCATTTGAGTTGGGTGTAATTGTAGTAATTACATTTTGAGCAAATGTGTTGTTTGTAAAATAAAATAACAAGGTAAAGATTAATACTTTTTTCATTTGGTTAAAAATTTTTGTAAATATATATTTAATTTTATAGAATAACGAGTTTTTCATATTTTTCGACTCGTTTGTTAGTAAGCGTTGAATTTACGGTGAGCTTGTATACGTAGACTCCTTTGGCAATAGATTCACCAAAATCGTCTTTTCCATCCCAAATAATATCTCTTGATAAAAACCCATCGGTGGTAATGATTTGGTTTTTTGTCCAAATTACTTTACCCGTAACTGTAAATACTTGAATTTGGACCTCCAAGGGTTCGAAAGGGCGATTATGATTGAACCAAAATTCTGTATAATCGACAAAGGGATTTGGATAATTTAAAATATTGGTAATTTTTAAATCATCATTACCAGCTACTACAAATTGTATTTCGGAAGTTGCAGAATTATTATAAACATCCCAAGCTTTGAAAGTTAAGGTATGTAATCCTACTTCTAAATCTCTTAGAGTAAAAGAAGCGGTACCATTTGAATAATCATCAACATCCGCTTGGTAATAATCGTTAATTATAAAGGGATTGGATTCATCACCATCGATAATTGCGATCATATCGTGACCTATTCCACTTGCTGTATTTATTCCATTTTCGTCTGAGAGTTTTGCAATCAATATTGGTGAGTTATTAGTAACACCACCGGAAACAAAGCTTTCATCGTTCATAAAAAGATTGATTAAAGGACCTTGATTGTCTTCTGGAGCATCTTCATTTAAACCTCCAATCCTGACGTTTGAATTATATCCAGTTTGGTTATTTAATGAATTATCTCTCTGTGAATAAAGACTTACACGTCCTGCACCAAGGGGGATTTGAGTATCTCTGGGCATTATAAAATCAATTTCAAAAACTCCATCAGAAACAGTAGCTTTCCCATTAAACAATACTCCGCCTAAAGTAGTAAAGTCCATTATTAATAATTCGCCCGATTGAGTGACACCGTCATTACCAAGAGTACTCCTATCTCTGTTTTTGTCGAATAACTTAACCTCAAGCACACCATTATAATCCGCTAAAATATTTCCATTATTATCTCGAATTTCTCCACCTAATTTAACCTTGTCTAACGCTTTTAGAATTTCTGTTGATTCGAAAATCGGTACATCATTTAAAGTTGTTAATTCAATTTTCTGTCTAGGAAAAGCTAGTCGCATCGAAGGGTCTCCAATAAAAAAAACTACTCTTCTGTTTAGACTTCCTACGTTATTTTTTGCAATTCGAACTGCTTCTGCTGGAGTATTGGGAATATCTCTATCATATCCAAATAATTCTGGAGCTAAGAGATCATTAAAATCAACTGCAGTTATGGTTGAAATAGATCTGGTGGTAGTAACAAGAGCAATTGCACCTCCATCCTTATTCCAATAAGAAAGTTCTCCTGCAGTGATTCGCTGGGGATTATCAAATTTAGTGAATTCGCAGGTAACTGTAATAATGCAAGAAAATTTATAATTATTTCTTAAATTTTGTGCTGTTTCCTTTGTAAAAATAAATTCAGAAGCCAATCCATCTTCACCACCATGACCAAGATAATTTATTATTAACGCTCCTGTTTCTAAAGCATTTTGGAATTCATTGTTGACATCTGGATAACGATCTCCTCCTGCAGAAGCAATTTGTTGAAAAGAATCCGAATGAAGTTTTTTTACATTAATTGAAGGCTTCCTTACAGAAACCTCATCCCCAAGCCTGTCTAGATTTTTTTGTAAGGAATTAAACTCCCAAACTTCGTCAACATCATCCGAAACCAACACAAAATCATTACGCCAATTACCATAAGATTCTTTCGAATCATACTTTATAATTTTATCAACCATATCGTTTGCCAATAGTAGATCATCTGCTAATATTCTTCCTACAGCAATATCTAATTTTTCAGCAGCCAGCATTAGTCCTTCCTCCGGGTCCATATTTCCATAGAAATCGTCCGACATAAAAGACGCAAAAGTGCTGTTGCTAAATAGTCTATGGTATGTTGGCACCATATTATTATTGTTCGATATACGATCTTTATAATCGTACGATGTGTCTCCAAATAAACATAAATATTTTATTCGGTTATCCTCTGAAGATGCGTTATCATAAATATATTTTACAAAATTTCTGATGGCTACAATATCTTGTTTACCTGAACTAAATTCTTCATAGATTTGATTTAATGTAATAACTTTTATGTTAATTCCATCGACTTGATATCTGTGATCAGCAAGTTTTGTAGCTGCTTGAAGCAGAGATGAAGGAGTGACAATTAAATAATCTATATCCTGAAAATTTCCAGACTCGTCATTAAAAATAGTTCCCTTTAAATTCTGATTAGGAACATAGGATTGATTAATTTTTGTAGGTTGGTAATAATTAGAAGGGTTTATGGCTACATATTCTCTAGATTCTCCAAGATTTGCCTTGAAAGAAAACGTGGAATTGCTTGTATTAACTTTAGAAAGGATTAAACTTGAATCTGTGATATCCCATACTTGAGAAAATTGTGAAGCATTACTAATTTGATACTCTCCAATTCCTGAAGTTGTACTTGCTTGATTCCATCTAAAAGGCATTTGTTGATTATTTCCTTCAAGTAATACTAGTGCCTCAGCACTAATATAATCTAAATACCCTATGCTTGAAGGATTCCCTCCATTGTTATATATCAAATTAAAAACCACATTTTCATTACCTGACGGAATATCTCCAACAAATTGTTTTGAATTCAACAATGTAGGATCTTCAATAGGACTAAAAATAAGGGGGTCCAAACTAGTTCCATTAATAGAAATCGCCATAGATGTGCTAGTTTCAGAAGCAGAAGCAACTTTTACTTTTACGTTCATTAATTCTCCTGGAACTATATTTGGAAAATTTAAAGTAAATGATTGTTCGCTCTCGATATCAAAGCGATTACTGAGCCATCTGCGGCCTACTTTGGCAGGGTTAAACTCATCGCTTTCAAAAAATTGATAGCTATTGTACTTTTCAATAATGGTTGTAGCTTCACCCGAGGGCTCCACCATTTGTTGAATTCTGTTACCAAAACCAACACTAGAGGTAACATAATAATATGATTCGTCACTGTAAGGGTTGATATTCGTATCAAAATCATCTCCTTGATATCCTTTTGTACCAACACCGTAAAATAATATAAAATCGTTGTTATCAAAACTACCATCCTCTTCACCTATTATCTGTATGGAATTTTCTATTAAATCAAACTCATTATTATCTATATTTTTAAATGGAAGAGCTTTACCACCATTCCCAAATATTTTTATAGTCCGAGGATCTAAATTGTCGGAATTCATACCAATGCTACTGAGAAAACTTTTGTCTATCCTATATACACCTGTTTGATCAACTTTAAATTTATACCAATCCCCTGAAGCTAAAGCTGAATTTGAAACAGGAATCGTTTTCAATGGTCTATTTTGATTATTATATTTATATGAAATTTTAAATGAAATAATTTTTTTAGGAACCCCATTTACAATGATTATTGGGTTTATGAGAATAGACGTGTAAAATTTATCTCGAGATTTTCCACTTTTTAATTCAGCAATATGTTTGCCGATTAGAAGCTTTTTGTTAACGATTTTTAGTTCATTGTTGGAAAGTTTTTCATAAATGATGTTTGATATTTCTAATGAATTTTCATCAACATAATTAATATCCTCCCATTGTTTGATAAAATTCATATCTTGATTAATCAGCAAACGAATTAATACTTCTGAATTTTTATCATTCACAGTATTTTTTTGTGAAGTTGACCTCCATTTACTCGCATTAGTATTATTCCAATCTAATTCAATGAATTTATCTTGACCTACTAAAGTTATCGGAATAAGTATGAGAGTAAAAAAAAGTATAAGTTTTTTCATATTTATAAGTAACGTAACAAATATAAAGTTAGTATGACGAAAAAATTAAAATTAGAAAAACTCTTTTGTCTTATACTATTTAAAAAAAATATTCGTTAACAGTATTAATAATTAAAAATCATATTGTTTTAATATTTGAAATAATATTGAATTATTATCGTTAATTACTATATTGCAATCCAAATTTTTTCATAACTGAAAACTATGAACGTTAAAAACAATTTAGCACCAAAGTTGCTTATTCTATTTGTTACTTCCTTATTATTAGTAAGTTGTAACAAAGGTAGAAACTATAAAGATAGCTCAAGAGCTACCGGATGGAAAATGAATGCCAAAGAAGGAGGCTTCCAATACAATGCAGAAGCAAAGGAACAAGAAACTGGTCCAGGTCTGGTGTTTATTGAAGGTGGGACATTTACCATGGGTAAAGTACAAGACGACCCAATGCACGATTGGAATAACTCCCCAAACCAACAACATGTTCAATCTTTTTACATGGATGAGACTGAAGTTACTAATTTAATGTACTCTGAATACTTAGACTGGTTAAAAAAATTGTTCCCCCCCTCTGAAGAAAACTATAAAAATATATACAATGGAGCCATTCCAGATACGCTAGTTTGGAGAAATAGACTTGGTTATGCTGAAGTAATGACAAATAATTACCTCAGACATCCAGCATTTGCTGATTACCCAGTTGTTGGTGTAAGTTGGAAACAGGCTGTAGAGTTTAGTAATTGGAGAACTGATCGTGTCAATGAGCAAATATTGGAAGAAAAAGGTTTTATTACTAGAGATGCAAAGTATGGTGTAGAAGCTGGCAAAACTTTTAATAGTCAAACTTATTTGAACTCACCTACCCTAAGTTATGGAGGTAACGATTCTATAACACGTCAATCAAAATCAACTCAAGCAAGAATAAAAAGAAACAAAGATAGTATCAATATTTATGTTCAAAGGAAAGATGGTATTTTGTTACCCGATTACAGACTACCCACAGAAGCAGAATGGGAGTATGCAGCACTTGGGCTCGTTGGCATAAGAAACTATAACGTTTATAGGGGTAGAAAGAAATATCCTTGGGAAGGTCAATATACGCGTTCAGGAAAAAGAAAATCTAAAGGAGATCAATTAGCAAATTTCAAACAAGGTGATGGTGATTACGGGGGAATTGCAGGTTGGAGTGACGATGGAGCAGATATTACTGCTGAAGTAAAATCGTATGACCCGAATGGTTATGGATTATACGATATGGCTGGAAATGTTGCAGAATGGGTGGCTGATGTATACAGGCCAATAGTTGATGATGAATTTAGTGATTTCAATTATTTCCGTGGAAATCAATACACAAAAGATTTTATCGGGAACGATGGAAGAGTAAAAATTGTGACTGCAGATTCGATTGTTTATGATACTTTAAATAATGGAAAACTTATCGCCAGAAATTTACCAGGTGAAATTTATCAAATTCCAGTAGATGATAATGAGACTTATTTAAGAACAAATTTCTCAAAAAGTGACAATCGGAATTATCGTGATGGTGATAAAAAATCTACCAGATACTTTGATAAATTTAGCGATGATGAAGATGAAGATGAAAACAAAGTAATGTATAATTCTCCAATTCATGATAGATCAGGACGTCAATATGATGAAACTACTACTAGGACTTCATTAATTAGTGATGAATCACGTGTGTATAAAGGAGGCTCTTGGAGGGACAGAGATTACTGGTTAGATCCTGCCCAGCGTAGGTATTTCCCAGAAGATATGGCAACTGATTATATAGGTTTTAGATGTGCTATGTCAAGACTTGGATCAAAATCCAAAGAAGGAAAAAGACCAAGAAACTAGTTAAAACTTAATAAGAAAAAACCTCTTCAATAAAC